>ENA-OPXG01000175-OPXG01000175.1-human-gut-metagenome-genome-assembly--contig:-NODE-175-length-55943-cov-2.538488_pt1 | contig 55943 bp, 36 predicted proteins | sample MGYA00241519_ERZ502030 | MGnify/ENA primary metagenome ERZ502030 (study PRJEB25962, sample SAMEA2041937) | human gut metagenome | biome: human gut; feature: human-associated habitat; material: faeces...
ACCAATCTGCTGCCAGCATATTAAAATGACAAGACCCCAGAAACCAAGCTTTGCACTTAATTTCAGTGCCAGGTCAAATTTTTCAAAAATACCATCAAAGATTAACTGCCAGATATAACCGAGTACGATACCACCGATTAAGTTAGGCATAAAGAATATAGTACGGAAAATGTTTGTGCCTTTGATTTTCTGTGTCAGTGCAAGTGCGATAGCAAAGGCAAGAACGTTGATTAAAACTAAAGTTACAACAGCAAAAACTGCTGTAAAGCCAAATGCATGAGTAAATGTATTGTCTTTAAATGCTTCTACATAGTAGGTAAAAGTTTTACCGACTGCTAGATCGTAATCGTCATATGTATCTCCTTTGGCTTCTCCGATTAAATTGCTATCCCTGTATATTTTATAAAGGTTTGCATCTTCCCGTAGCATCCAATTCAGCTTAACATTTCGGACTTCTGTTTCACCTGCAAGTTTGAATACAGTAGCAGTGACCGCCCAGGTATTAATAGCTCCGATATTTTCTTCTTTCGGCTGAGCTGCTACAGAGTAAAACATTGGTAAGCTGTATAACCACATAACAAAGAATACGAAACAAACCTTTGTCTGTTGACTTTGGGTATTCATAATATAATTGGATTTTATTATTTGAAATGCAATTGGAACAGTTATCTATCCCCCATTAGTTTCAAATTATTAGTTCTATAAGTTGCAGAAAATAAATTAGCTTCTTTGTATTTATATTTATTAGAATCAAAATATACCGCGAAATCCTGCATTAATTTTTTTGAATATTCTGTAAGATACAGGTTTGTGCCATTAAATGTATTTGAGCCGGAAACAGTTATATATTTCTTATCTTTAGCATTTTGAATTAGATAGAAACCATCTTCTTGTAAGTTGAATATCCAACATTGTACATCATCTTTCTTCTCCGGATTTAGGCGCAAAGTACCAAACATTGATTCTAAATATTTTCCGGTTTTGATATCCTTTAATTTATATACATTAGGATTTTGAGTTTTGATAAACTCAAAATTTATGTTGATTTCATCGTCATCATCAGCTATGCTAAATCCATTAACAGGTTTTGAAATCAGACGATCGGATGTTTTTTCTAATAATGCGTATATATTGCCAGATATAATACTTTCTGCTCGTTTATAACGGTACATGTTATCAAATACACTTAAATTCCAGTTGTCATACCATTTAACAATAGGATATCCGGAACGCATACTAATAGGCAACCATACAAGATGTGACTTTTCCGGACTATTTCGATTCCAGCGATCTCCCATGTAGATATATGCTTTTTCTTTGTTGGGTAATTGGAAGACATAATTGCTTTGTGAGTTGTATGTGACTTGCTTTAGTTTGTCAACAGCAAAGTTTGCTCCTGTACTCCATTCACCTAAAATATTAAAAGTATAGGCGGTTCTTCCCGGATTAGGATCCCAACCTGTACACCCGGAGAATATTCCATAATAAATATCTCCTACTTTAAAAATGGCAGGTGCTTCGTATTTAAGTTCTTTTAAAACCTTAGTTTCAGTAGAAGTAGGCTCCAGAAAATCATCTTTGAGCAGAGAGATATTCATATTAGTATTCATATCTGTTGAACAGAAGTGGTATGCTTTCCCATCTGTGTCTACGAATAAAGTCTGATCACGTGATTCATTTTTATTAGGACGGAAAGTTTTATATAATTTATAAGGGCCCTCTATTTTATCACTGGTGGCTACACAAACCCGCGCTGCGCTATAATCGCCATTGTTTACTTCCCAATGACTCCACATCACCCATTTTCTCGTTTTAGGATTATAGATTACCTTGGGGCGTTCAAACAGACGTCCGTGTGATATATCATTTAAATCGTCTTTGGGGTCTCCCATCGTTTTTAAAGAAAGGCCGAGGCGTTTCCAATTATATAAGTCTTTAGACTGGTAACAACTTACTCCATTTGATATGAAGCCAGTCCGGTCTTCTCCAAATAAATAATAAGTTCCATTTTCAAATACAACACATCCTCCATGGGCATTGATTTGTACTCCATCAATATCATTCCATAAAACACCCGGATTAATCTGGGTGTTTTGTGAAAATGTAAAAATGGATGAGATAATAAAGCTGATAAATAAAATGATTCTCATGTTTTTATTACTGATTCTTTATATTAATTGTTATTTCAGGTTGCGCAGGAGCATAGGCGCCGGATTCGTCTATTGCGAGATATTCCACTTCTGCTGTGTTTTCTATAAAACCAAATTTAGGTGAATAGGTACGTGATACTCCTGTTAGTTTGGCATTGTCCACACGAACAGCACTGATATCATTTCCCCAACCTCCACGTCCTACTGTGAAAGATACACGTATCTGTTTGCATGTGGCTGAAGTTGTGTAATCCATTGAATAAGTTTCCCAGTTGTCACTGGCTATTTCAGTGATAACTTTTTTCTCTGGATCTTCGACTTCTTCGATAATCATTTTGCCTGTGAGTTTTCCTTCTTTCTTGGCTATTCCTCCCTTTAATAAGGCAGATAATGTGTAAGTTTCATTAGGTGCAACATCTACCACTTGCATTAAAATACCATCACTCCAACCTGTTGCCCATTTGTAAGGTCTGATCTCAAAAATGTGGTTATCCAAATCCTGATTGTTATCTATTTCTTCTGGAAGAATCTGTTGTTCTGAATTCCAACGGTCACCAATAACGATATCCCATCCTTCAATTCTAGTAGCTAATTTCGTTTCTGGATTAATGTCAAATTCTCCTTCAAAGTTCGGATTCTTTAATAGATTCTCTACAGCTTCGCCAACTTCTCCTGCAAAATAGGGTTGTGGAGCATAGTCCATAATGCGAACAGAATCCACAGGAATTCCATCTCTATAGATAAAGGCGCGATTGTCTGGCGTTATGGCAAAGCGATAAGTGTGTGTTTGGCCATCATTATTATAGAACTTACCTTTTCCTCCTGTTTTCCCATTTGTAGCCGGATTGTTGATCTCTTTTTTATATGCATTAAACAATCCGATTTCATTAGAGGTGATATATGCTTTAAATCCATAACCTTTTTCATTTACGAAATAAGGATAAAAACTTTTCTCCGAATCATCTGTTTTTATTCTGAATTCAATTGTATATCCTTTGGTGTTGGGAGTAAATTTTTTAGTGAATTCTGTATCATTTCCTTTCATATAAACAGGAGATGCAGCAATCTCTTTTACAGGAAGCTCCGTTCCATATCCTTTTACACTTACATAAGAACGGGTATCTCCGCTTCTTAGAATGATTTTTCCTTCAGTCAGTATTTTAGTACTGTTCAGGGTTACGGTTACTTTTTGTTTTCCTGAGTTGGCTGGTATTATAGTTGGAGTTACAGTAAATCCATTCGGAGCAGTAATCGTTATTTCTTTTCCGGGTAATGCTTTAGAATCTACAAAGAAGGAAGATGATTCATTTGTACCATTGATTGTTAATGATGGCAGATGCTCATCTGTTGGTGTTTGTACTGTTTCTTTAGGTTCATCTTTAGGCTGAACTGCATAAGTGGCTGCTGTACTAATTACTAGTAATGCCATTGATAGGAACATGATTTTTACATATCTCTTTTTCATGATACAGAAATGTTTTATAAGTTAATTGTTTAATGATTGAATTTTTGTTCAAAACGCCATTTATTTATTTTTCGTTTGCAAAATTGCAGAATCCTATTTAATTAGGAGTACTATAATAAGTCAAATGCGTTTAATTTTGAATTATCTATTTGATAAAGGGCAAAAATCATTCAGAAAGGTTTAAAAATCGACCACATGTATCTTTGTTAGCCTTTTATTAGTATATTTTAAGAGATTTGAGTATCGTTAAAAGCTTCTTTTGTTTAATATTGCATCAGAAATACATCTTTATACTGAGTGTTACTATGAAACACAAAATGAAATTATATATAATACTTGTTTTTATTCAAATGCTCTCATGTGCTTTTGCACAACAAATGTCGGTGACTACTCTTCCATTAAATAATTATTTGCCTTCTAGTACTGTATTACGGGTTCATTGTGACCGAGAAGGTTTTTTGTGGTTGGGAACTAAAGATGGCCTATGTCGTTACGATGGTTATCGGGTATTAGTCTTTCGTTCCGGATTAAAGACTCCGGATCTTTTAACGAATAATGAAATTACTTGTATTACAGAGAATAGGAATGGGTATTTATTTATAGGTACTAAAAAAGGGATTAATATTCTGAATAAGAGAACTTATCAAATAACTCCAGTTGAACATAATGAATTGAAGGATCAAGAAATTAGAACAATGATTGTAGATAGTGAAGGGTGGATTTGGATTGGAACATTGACATCTGTATTTCGTTGCTCTGCCGATTTTTCTTTTTGTAAAAGATATGATTCTGCTTTACCTGTTACTAGCGTGAATTCTATATATGAAGATGCTGATAAAAAAATTTGGGTAACTTTATGGGAGAGGGGATTACACCGATATGATTCGAAAAAGGATACATTTGTTGCTATGCCTCAAATCGGAACATTAAATAACCCGTTTAGAGTTTTTCAGGATGATAAGAAACAGCATTGGATATTGGCTTGGGAAAGTGGAATTTTTTTGTTTAATCCTGAAGAGAAACAGGATTTGATGTATAGGCATGTAGATATAAAAAGTGATGAGCATTGGGATGAAAGTGGTTGTTTTAGTATAACTCAAGATGATAAGTATGGGTATATATGGATTGTATCTACACAAGGTCTTTATGCTCTTCAAAAACGTCCGGGAGACGTGATAAATAGTGTTGATATATCTTCTATATCTTCTAAATTGAATAATATTTTTAGTGAGATAGTAAAAGATAAATCTGGTAATTTATGGATTGCAGCTTTTAACGAAGGATTGTCCATGATTGATTTAAATAAACCTTTAATTCAAAACTATTCTTTTCCTTCTATTCGTGAAAAAACAGGTTTTATCACAAATATAAAAAATATTTATGAAGATGGTGATGGTGATCTGTGGATTGACCAAAATCGTTGGGGAGTAGGGATCTTCAATCCTGGAACAAGTAAACTTCAACTTTATACAGATATTCCTTCTTTGAGAAATGTGCCCAATTTGAGAAATATTAGTTGTATCATATCTGTTCCATTATTGAATGAGATTTGGTTGGGATCTGAATATTATCCGGAAATTTATAGAGTGAAAAAAGAAAAGGATAGGATAGAACTATTAGGGACCTTAAATTTGAGTAACTATGCAGATAATCCGGGATTTCCACGCATTTTTTATGAAGACAGCAAACATAATCTTTGGGTTGTAACAACTAAAGGTATTTTGGTTAAACCAGAAAAAGAGAAAAATCTTCAAGATACAAAATTTCCGTCAATGGATATAACTGGGATTGGAGAAGGTAAAGACGGAACTTTATGGATTGGTACAAGAAAACAAGGTGTATATAATGCTATAGTGTCCTCTAATCTGACATTTGAAAAGAAAGGTTTAAAAAATCTGACTACTCAAACAGATAAATTGGTTAGTGATAACATAGGAGCAATTTGTATAGATGATAATGGCTTGGTGTGGATGGGGAGTCAGGATGGTGATGTGTTTACATATGATCCTCGGACGAAGAAAGTTGAAAACTTATCCAATATGTTTGATATGCTCGAAGAAGGTATTTTTAATATTATAACAGATCAGTTAGGACATATTTGGATCTCTACCAATAAACGAGTTATTGAGTATGATCCTAAAAATGGTGGTATTATGGATTACTCAACAATGGATGATGTAATGGTAAACTCATTTATGCCTAATTCTTATTTGAAAACTCGTTCTGGAAAAATTCTTTATGGAGGAAATAAAGGGATTTCGGTATTTACTCCTTATGAACATTTGTCTGATAATCCTCGTAGAATTAGAACAATGGTGGCAGATGTGAAGATAGATGGTGTCTCCAGTCTTTTGGAAAAGGATAATCAACGTTTCAATTTGAGGAGCCAGACTATTTCTTTCGATGCGGGAGATAAGAATATTGAGATAGATTTTTCTTCCTTAAACTATGCATTTCCAGATAAAATTAAGTATGCATATAAGATGGAGGGGGTTGATGATGATTGGGTGTATGTTAGAGGTGACCGTCAGTTTGCATTCTATAATCAGCTTCCTAAAGGTAAACGGACATTTTATTTGAAGACAACAGATACAAATGGATTGTGGAGTAATTATATTGCAGAAATTCAAGTATCTAAGGAACCTGCGTTTTATGAAACTTGGTGGGCTTATATGTTCTATGTTGTGTTGGTTATTTTATCTTTATATCTTTTTTATCGAAGAATGAAGAGACGTTTACAATTACGTCATGAGTTAAGGATAGCACAAATCGACAGGGAAAAATCAGAAGAACTAGTTCAGACTAAATTACGTTATTTCACAAATATCTCACATGATTTATTGACTCCGCTTACTATCATTACATGTTTGATTGATGATGCGGAAATGACGAATGGTAGTCGAATCTCCCAATTAAGTATGATCCGTTCCAATGTGAACAAATTGCGAAGATTATTGCAGCAGATTCTGGATTTTCGTAAGGTGGAAAGTGGAAACATGAAGTTATCTGTTTCGAAAAGTGATATTGTTTCATTTATAGATGATGTATGCAAGGTTAATTTTGCGCCATTAATAAGAAAAAAAAGTCAAACATTTACTTTTTCTACAGAAGACAAACATTTAATAGCTTATTTTGATAGAGATAAGATCGATAAAATTGTATCTAATTTATTGTCCAATGCTTGTAAATATACAAGTGAGGGTGGGGAAATAAAATTAATAATGAAATCCTATCAGAATGCTGAACATACTCATTTACGTATTCAAGTTGTTGACACAGGTGAAGGGATTGCTCCTGATGATTTGGAGAATATCTTTAAAAGGTTTTATACAGCAAATAAAGGAGACGAAAGTGAATCTAATGGGATTGGATTATCATTGACAAAAGATTTAGTTGAATTGCATCATGGAACGATAGAGGTAGAAAGCGAACTAACTAAAGGTAGCACTTTTACTGTAGATTTTCCTATTGATAAAGACAGTTATCAAGAAAATGAGTTGATAACGGGAGAAACTTCGGTTAATGATAAAAAGGCGGCTATGATTTTTGAACATGAAGACTTGGATGAGTCAGGAGTAGTCGAAGATGCACAAACCAATGATAATCATTTATTATTGGTTGAAGACAATGAAGAATTATTGTACCTTATGGAGAAAATTTTATCCAGACAATACCATGTTCTCATTGCAAAAAATGGGCTGGAGGCTTTGGATATAATAAAGGATAATGAAATAGATATTATCATAAGTGATGTGATGATGCCTGAAATGGATGGCTTGGAATTATGTCGTAACATAAAGTCTAATTTGGAAACCAGTCATATTCCTGTTATTTTGTTAACGGCTAAAAATACGGCGGAAGATCGTATTGAATGTTACAATGCAGGAGCAGATGGATATATATCCAAACCGTTTGAATTAAAAATACTGGAAGCTCGTATTAATAATTTTATAATTCATAAAAAAAGTAAGCAAGAGGAATTTCGCACTAATGTAGAAGTCGATATTGATTCTTTGGAGACTTCTTCCATTGATAAAGATTTTCTTGATAAGGTTGTTTCTGTTATAGAATCTAATATGGCAGAGGGAGATTTTGATGTTGTTCAGTTAGCGGATGCTTTGGCTGTATCCAAGTCTTCGCTTTATAGAAAGATGAAAATAGCGACCGGATTGTCACCGATTGAGTTTATTCGGAACATAAGATTAAAGCATGGTAGCCAATTATTGAAAAACAAATCAATGTCTATTGCAGAGGTAGCCTATGAATGTGGTTTTTCTAATCCAAAATACTTCGCAACTTGTTTTAAGGAAGATTTTGGTGTAACTCCCAAAGAATATCAAAAGTCTTGTTAGAATAGAAAATATATGAGTCTATAAGGGTAGGGAGGCTGTAATCTGAACTCTGTCCAAAAACAATTACTTTTGCATAATGGATAGAAATAGTGAAGAGTACGCTTTAATGCGTGAAAAGGCCTTATCTCAACTTCGTAGTGGTGAATCGCTCACTGGCAAAGATGGTGCGTTTGGGCCGTTGTTAAAAGAATTTCTAGAGGCAGCCTTGGATGGTGAAATGTCCTCTCACCTTAATGAAACAGAGCGTCTTAAAGGCAACAAGCGTAACGGCCGTGGTAGCAAACGCGTTAAAACGATAGCCGGAGAGATTGAAATCGAGACACCCCAAGATCGGCACAGTAGTTTTAGTCCGGAGATACTTAAAAAGCGTGAGACTATTTTGGCAGACAATATGTCATCCAAAATCATTAGCTTATATGGTATGGGAATGAGTCTACGGGATATCTCCACCCATATAGAAGAAATGTATGATGTCGAAATCTCACACAATACGCTAAGTGAGATCATAGAGCGTATAGTTCCCAAGGTTAAAGAATGGCAAAGCCGCCCACTTGAGTCCATGTACACTATTGTGTGGCTTGATGCGATGCATTACAAGGTAAAAGAAGGTGGGCGCACTGAAAGCCGTGCTGTTTATAATGTATTGGCCGTCAATAAGGATGGTCACAAAGAACTGATAGGGATGTATGTCTCAGAGAGTGAAGGGGCTAACTTTTGGTTGAGCGTCTTAACTGACCTGAAAGCCCGAGGGCTGAAAGATGTCTTGATTGCCTGCATTGACAATCTCACGGGCTTTGCCGAAGCAATCACCACCATCTTTCCACAAGTCATCATTCAGAGCTGCATTGTCCATCAAATTCGCAATTCCTTGAAGTATATTGCTTCTAAAGACCAAAAAGAGTTTATGGGCGACTTGAAAACGGTCTATCAAGCCCCTACTCTGGATTTAGCAGGACTTAATCTGGATAGGTTAGAAGACAAATGGGGTAAAAAATATCCTGTTGTTTTGGAATCATGGAGACGAAATTGGGATAAACTAACAGCCTATTTTGCTTACGATGAGCATATTCGTAGGCTTATATACACCACTAATGCAGTCGAGGGATTTCATCGCCAAGTTCGAAAAGTGACCAAAACAAAAGGTGTTTTTCCTAATGACATGGCGTTGATGAAGTTAATCTATCTGGCGGTTATCAACATCTCCAAGAAGTGGACTCAACCGCTTCAGAATTGGGCACTCACAGCCGGGCAGTTGCGTATCAAATTTGGTGAAAGAATGCCCCTAGCCATATAGACTGTGATTCTTTTTAGCTTTTCAAACGCAAAGAAAAGGCACTTCCCAGATATGTGCAAGGGTATATAAACGGCTCGTTCCTCGCCGCCCTTGCACACATCCGAAAACTGCCTTAAGAAGCATTTGTAAATCCAAAAAGAAAAAATTATATTTGTAGAGATTTAAACGAAATAAGAACCAGACAGAGTTTGAATTACACTCCCAGGGTAGGTACGCATCTTAATGTAAAGGTGCGTACCTTTCTATATATCAGTTTCTTTTATACCCTCTGAATGATTTCTAGACTAATGTTGAATGATTTTTAAACCTATTATAAACTATGGCAATTATGATTCAAAATTGTACGTTTTTGAATGATTAGAGGACTTCTTTCTATTGGATAACTCGCACTTTTGTACTGCAATTAATGCATAACTAATACTTATATGATCTAAAAAAACTTATAAATCTAATAGTATGGTGGTAACTTTACCTGATTTTTCTTTGCAAAAGCCTTTTTGCCGTTTACTTGTCGCTGTAGGCTTTTTAGGATTTAGTGGGACAATAGTATCCCAGTCAAATACTCCTGATTCTGATTCTTTGGGAGTCTATAAAAAAGAAAGTTTTCAAGAAAAGAAAATTCTTTTTAATGTAGGACCTCGTTTAGTTGTAAATCGGGGAATGGATTCTGATAAGACGAATGATACTGTCGATATTAAGAATCTGCAACGCTCTCAATTTCTCTCTATTCAACAGTTGCTTAAAGGAAATGCATCCGGTGTGTATACCCAGGAAAACAATGGTGAACCAGGGAGTATACAAAGCATGTTGATTAGGGGAATTTCATCTCCGATTTTTTCCAATAAAGATGTTTCGGGCGTTCAACCGGCAGTTTATGTAAATGGTATTCCGCTTTCTTTGGATCATCCATATATGTATGATATAAAACAGTACGATGTAAATCCTATTGGGAGTGCAACTAATATTCTAGCCGGATTGGATATACAGGCCATTGAATCTATTGAAGTTATTAAAGATCCTCTGGCTTTAGCTAAATTAGGCCCTTTGGCAGCTAACGGTGCTATCTGGATTGTGACAAAAGATGGATACTATGGTGGTAGCAATGTCTCTATTAATGCGTCTGGAGGAATTGTTTTTGCTCCTTCCAAAGTAAAAATGACTAATGGAGGATATGAAAGGGCATTTCGACAAAAGTTTTATGATACTTATAAGATACCTGCTGGACAACAATATTATCCTTCTTATTTAGCAGATCCAAGAGAATCATCTTATTTTGGAGAACCAGACTGGGCTGATTCCTATTATAAATCTTCTCCTTTATATAATGTGAGCGCATCCATTGGAGGTGAAAACTCATTAGCTAATTATATATTTACATTAGGGCTTACCGAGGAGTCCGGAGTTACAAAAAATGTGGGAAATACCAAATATAACATTGGTTTTGCTTTGAATATAACTCCTATACCAGGTTTTACTGTGAGTACTTATATCAATGCGAATAGAATTGATCGTAAAAGAAACAAAAACTTCATGGATCGTTTGACGGAGATGGAATATTTACCTGATTTGTCTACCCCAATTGCGCCTAGTGGTGGAGCCTATGAGCGTTTTCTTGGTTATGATGATTTGACCAAAGAAGAAAATCTGAACAATTTGTTGAATGGCTATTTATCTATGCGCTATATCAAAAATCGCTTTCATGTGAATGCCGGAGTTCTTCTGGATTATAATACTAATGTGCGTCATGTATTCTGGCCTTCTACCCTTATGGAATCTGTCAGTTTTGTTTCTGACTATTCAGGATACAACAGACGATTGATTGGTAACGCTTCAGTTGGATATCTATTTGATTTGACTCCTGCTCATGCATTAGATCTTCGTTGGGATGGTTCGATACAAAGTGATTACTATCATTATAATTATAGTAAGGGATATGATGGAGAAGACGATACAAAAACGACCAGTAACTCAGGAGGTTTTACAAGAGTTTATCGTTTTGCGGACCGATTGGAAACGCGGTTGGTTTCTACTTCATTTGCTTTGGATTATAATTTTAAAAAGCTTTTATATGCAAGTGCATTAATAAGATACGATGGTGCTTCTAATGTTCAGTTAGATAAACGCTGGTTGTTTTCTCCTGCTTTTTCTTTAGGATGGGACTTGAGAAAACAATTCTTTAATAATTCAGCTCTTTTTTCTAAACTGTCATTAAAAGCTTCATGGGCACGCTTAGGACATCTAGTACAATCAGACAGATTTACATTAGGTCCCAACTATGTTTCGTCAGAGTTGGGATGGAGTGGACAATCAATGATATCTTCTTCCAATGGTTTTGCAACAGTAACTCGTCCTTATTCAATAGGTTGGGTAGATTATGGTATGGGATGGCCTTATTCGGATAAATTAGGTATTGACTTGAATGCCTCTTTCTTAAATAGCCGTGTTAATATCGGGCTTAGTTTTTATGAAAACCGGGAAAAAGATATTATTCTTCAGATGCCTGTATCTCAAGAGTTTGGATATAAATACAGGTTTGTTAATGGAATGGAAATATCCAATAGAGGTGTCGAAATGAACGTATCGGCTTCTCCGCTTGCTATAAATGATCCGAATCGTTTAAGTTGGGATATTTCTTTGAATATGAGTTTCAACCAGAATGAGTTGAAAAAACTACCTTCAGGATTGAATGAAGTTGTTACCAATAGTCGTAAATTTGAAGTAGGCAAGTCGGTTGATGCTTTCTGGATTTATCAGAATAATGGAATCTATGCTGATAACAGTGAGGTTCCGGTTAAGGACGGTAAACCATTGAGTATAAATGGAGTTCCCTTCCAAAAAGGTGATCCGAAGTGGACAGATGTTAATGGAGATAATATAATTGATGACAATGACCGAGTGTTGAAAGGTCATGCACTTCCTCGGTTTATAGGAGGATTAACTAATCAATTCAAATATAAACAGTTTGATTTTAGCTTTCATTGGTTTTTTGCTCTGGGGCATAGCGCACTGAATGTCAGAGATCAACAGCGTTATGATTTTATGACATTAGATCGTACGAAGTCCATCCGTTCTGTAAAAGAAATATTCTTTTGGCAAGAATTGCCGAATCAGAAAGATGATTATCCTATCTATAATCCGTTGAGTAAAGTGCATCCATATAGAGCAGAGCAAGATTTATTCTTAGAAAAACTTTCATATTTGAAATTGAGAAATGTGACTGTGGGCTATACTCTTCCATTAAAAGGTGAAAAGAACCGGATAGTCAAAAGTCTTTATTTCTACTTGACAGCCAACAATTTGTTTACTATTACGGGTTTCTCTGGCAACGACCCCGAATTAGTTGGTTTCAATGGTAATTATGATGGCTACTCTATGCCTATCCCTCGTTCTGCATCCTTAGGCTTACGTTTCAAATTTTAACCTCAAAATATAGTAATATGTTCAGTAATTTATATCGAAAAATAACACACTTTTTACTGTTGTTGGGTGTTGGCTTTTCCATAATACTTGTTTCCTGCAATGATTTTTTGGATGTAGAATCCAAACGTATAGCTAAGGAAGATCAGCAATGGAGTACTCTTGAAGATACTCGTGCTGCATTGATGGGATTATATGGCCTGATGCGAGCTGCTTTAGTTGAAAATAACACATATTGGATTTGTGGTGATTTACGCGGAGGAGATTTTAGTGTAACTGATCGTCTTGATCTTCAGGCAGTCGTAGATAACAATCTGAACGAGCCATTTCCGATAATGAAGGAAATTTCTAATTGGAGAAGATTTTATGCTGTTATAAACGCAGCTTCTATTTTTATAGAAAAGGCTCCGGGAACTTTTGAGAAAGATAAATCCTATTCAGAAGAAAATCTGATGTTGGATATAGCACAAGCTAGAGTACTAAGAGCTTTTGCTTACTTCAATATGGTACGTATATGGGGAGATGTTCCTTTAGTTACTTATTCGTATGATAATGGCTCTTTTCCCAGGATGGAGCGGACGGACGCCAGTCTTGTGTTGAGCTATGCGAAAGAAGAACTGGAAAATGCATTAACAGTACTACCTTTCCAGTTAGGTTCTAAAACAAGCCTTTATTATGGTAAAGAAGGGAAAGACTGGCAAGGTATCTTATTGAATAAATTGTCTGTATATGCTATTCTTGCACACATCGCAGCTTGGGAAGGTAATTATTTGAATGCAGAAACTTATGCTGCGTATATTATGGACAATGCGAGTCGTGTAGAAGCAAAATATATTGGCGTAGCAGATCTGACCTCTTCACAGGGACTTTTTCTGACCAACTCCGACTGGAGAGTGTCCCGCATTGTAGGGCTTACTTTTGATCATAATGAAAGCGAGGCATCACAGAATGGACATCTTGAAGAATTGACATTAGCAGCTCCGCTTGTGCAGAAAAGCACTCCTGATATGTACGTTTCAAAAGACAGTTTGTTTTCCATATTCAATAATGTAGATGATCAAAGGTTCGGTATTGACTCGAAGAGTGGTAAATACTATACCAGTTATGTTCACAATGTTGAATCTCAATATCCTATTTTTAGTAAGATTAAAGTTATTCAGAATGGTAATCCTACGACTAATGATTATGCTATTTTCGGATCAGCACTGGTATTTAGTCGTCTTGAAGACATCACATTGCTTCGTGCAGAAGCTTTGTGTGCAATAAATCAACCAGAACAAGCTCTAGTACATCTTAATACAATAAGAACTGCCAGAGGAATGAGTGCAGTTTCTTATAAAAAAGATTTTAATAGTGATAAGTCAAAAGTTATTCAAGCTGTATTCGAGGAGAGAAGAAAGGAACTAATGGGAGAAGGTTGGCGTTGGTATGACCGGATACGTCAAGAGAAATTGTTGAATAATGATACAAAACTACGAAAACTAATCAATGAAGGAGGTATTTACTGGCCTATTGATCAGGACATTCTTGCCAATTCTATGATTGAGCAAAATACTTACTGGCAATGAATCTGAAAACTATTGTTTTGGAACAGATTTTACGAAATATTAGATAGATATAAATACGTAAATTAAAAAATATATACTATGAATAAATCCGCAATAATAATCGGAGTAATAACTTTAGTACTTTTCGGTGCTTGCCGGGATTATGAGTCAGTTGCTTATACTCAGCCGGTTGAAGTTGAAAAGTATGATGGCACTTTTTTGGAATACCTTTCCGATGAAGCAAGCCATCTGTTTAATCAGAAATATGATTCAATGCTTGTCATTATCAATGCTGTTCCCGGTTTAAAGGAACAGTTGGAAAAAGACGATGAGTATTTTACCGTATTTGCTGTACCGAATGAGTGTTTCGAATATTCATTTGACCAGCTCAACACCTATCGCGAACAAAAGAAACAGGGGAAAGCACTTTTTTTTAAAGAGTTACTTATTGAACCCTTTGATGTTGAAATTGAAATTCCTAACAAGGATGATCCGGAGAATCCCATCATTGAGATAAGGCATTATGATTATAGAGCATGCGTAGACACATTGCTTTGCCGATATATATTCACAGGAAAGTATGACACGAAAAAGATCATAGAAGCACAAGAAAGTCTTTCTTTAGAGTCATACAAATATAAATATCAAATGAATGTATCTTGTACTCGGCAAACGGCTTCCGGCATTGTGGGAGAAGGAGTCAGGAGTTTCACTCTTAGTGATATGAATAACAGTCAGTTGAAGGATTTATGGAAATCTACAAACGTTGTTTGGCATGATATTTATACTCGCAATGCAGTTATTCATCTTCTGACCAATCAACATAATTTCGGTTACGATAAGTTTATTAATTATTTTAAAGACTACGGAAATGAGAAAAAATAGATTCATAAAGTTCTTTTGCTTTCTCGGAATAGGAGCATACTCTTTTCTGAATACCTCGTGTGTTGAAAAATTCTTGCCTGATGTACAAGAAGCATTTGATCGGGAAGTGAATTTTACTCAACAGCTATATAAACCGGTATTGGGTAGAACAACTTTGTTCTCAAATAATTTTCAATCAGGAAATTCAACGCTCCCTTTGACATTTGAAATAACTCGTATAGTGAAGGCAGATGGTAGTCCAGCACCAGAGTTGACTGATGTGTTTCCGGTAACCGTATGGAAAAGTCCTTATCTTGGAACAGAGAAAACTCTTGAAGAAATTGAAGCCAAAAGAACGCTAGAATATCGTCCGCTATTTCAGATACGTAAACATTCAGGAGAATTTGTGATGTATTCTAATGCTATGTCGGCATTTGTCAATTGCTCTCCAAGTAAAGGTTATCTGTTTGATGTAAAGGTTGAGAATAAAGGTGGATATAAATATTTTAACAATTTGCAGTTGGTACCTTTGAGAGAGAGTGATTTCGAACCTTCCATTTATGATTCGGAAACCGGCCTGATAAAAGATAAAGATTATATTCCGGCAACTGCGGCCCGTTCCATTGTATTGGAGTCAGGGAGTTACACTTCGTCCGAAAAAATACAAGTCTATCTGCGGGAGAATAAGGAAAATACAGATAAAACTAAAACTCTGACTTTTCGCTTTTATAATTCAGATTATACTCCTATTTCGCCAGAGAAATTTAATCAAACAAAATGGGACGAATTGATTCATGGATTCAATAAGGAGATGGGGGCTGATTATGTAAAATATGACGTTGTATATCCTATGCCTTTGGTTCAAGTTCCTTCTAAGTATACCAATAGTGAAGGTAATTTGCTTAAACTGCGTTTTGCGTATGATAGAATTACTGCTATGGGATATCGTTTAGATTCGTATTTCGAAATAGAATTTGGAATTTACAAAGAAGCGCATTGGGAAGTTATCGTTGTGTTTGCAGAAGGTACTCCGGAATTTAGGGATTATGAATAAACTTTGTTAGATGAATTTATATGAAAAAGATACATAAATATATCATATTGGGCTTGTTGTGTCTGTTTGCTTCATTAGAAGCTTTTGCACAAGAGGTGCTCATAAGTGGAGTTGTTAAAGACAAGAATGACAATCAGCCACTTCCGTATGTTTCGGTAGTCGTACGCGATAAATCGGGGAAAATTGATTCACGACACTCAATCTCCACTAATATAGATGGTGAATTTACATTGAAGGTGCCTGTGCCGGCAAATGTTACATTTACGTATGTAGGCTACGAACCGGTTGTTAGGAAAATCACGAAAGAAATGTCTAAGATGACTGTGTTGATGAGCTTATCGGAAAACATGCTGGATGAGACGGTGGTTGTCGGCTATCAGAAAAAGAGTCGGGCGGCTGTGACCGCTTCTGTACAGGTTGTTGAAGCAGAAGATCTTGTAAATACACCGGTGGCAAATGCCATGGAGTTGTTACAAGGTCGTGTTCCCGGGTTGAATATACAGATACAGAATGGTACACCGGGGGGGATGCCTAGTTTTACATTACGTGGTATTTCGGATATTTCAATAACCAAGCAAGGAGAAGATTTTGTACTAGGTTCGTCAGCACCTCTTTTTGTGGTCGATGGAATTCCTTTGGAAAATATAGACATGAACTCTGATGTCGATGCGTCAGGTTTGTTGTCAGGAGCTACAGTGAGTCCGCTTTCTATGATACCTTTTGAAAACATTCAGAGAATGGAAATTTTAAAAGATGCTGCCGCAACCTCCTTATATGGTTCTAAAGGTGCTTATGGTGTAATTATTATCGAAACGAAGAGAGGTAATGGGCCTCCCAAAGTTTCTTATTCGGGTAATTATGTGATTAAAACTCCTCCAAGATTGAGAGACGTTGCTATTGGTAATGCTGAAAGGAATATGCGTATCATGCAAATATTACAGAATGACACTTCCAGTTATTTCGGGCACAATGAAATACATAATTTTCCGGCATTGGCAGATAGCTTGAATCCTTATTGGAATAATAATACAGACTGGCAAGGACGTTTTTATGGTGTGACTCATAATCAAACACATAACTTGAGTTTCTCTGGAGGTACTTCAAAATTCAATTACTTGATTAATGGTAATTACTATACCGAAAAAGGAATTGTGAAAAATACGGATTTCAATCGGTATGGTCTTAAGGCGCGATTAGGTTATAGTCCGAATGATAAATTTGAGATGGATGTCAATGTTTCCGCTACGTTCACACTGAACAGTCAGGGTAGTGGTAATGCTTTCACTCAATCAGGTGTTGCAAGGGGATCGTCAGCTTCTTCATTATTACCTCCGCCGTCTATGTATATATCAGCCAGCGAAGCGTTAGCAGCATTTTCAGTGGACGATAATAATGTAAATACTGCATACGATGCGAGCATACGTATGGTGTATAAACTACCTTATGAATTTACACTTGACGGGATCTTTGGATATAAATATAATACGACTGAAAGAGAGACGTTTACTCCCGGGATATTAAATAATAATAGGTCCGAATGGTATAATTTGAGTCAGAACAGTTATAATTTATATGCACGTACCGTTTTAGCCAGGTCATTGGATTTTAGAATATTCAGATTAGGACTTCGGGCTGGTGTGGAAATTTCGACTAACAAAAGAAGTCATAATACGGTTAAATTAGTAGGAGGAGGTAGTGATTATATTTGGGGACCTGGAGCGATGCATAGCAAATCAGAGGGAACTACCTCATTTGTAGAGGATGAAAACACCCTTTCTTTCATTATAGATCCAAGCTTTAATCTAGGTTCGATAGGTCCACGAGGTGAACGTTATATATTCACTCCTAATATACGCCCTGAAGCGAATTCCACATATGGTAAGAAAATAAAATGGACCATTAGTCCGTCACTCGGATTTAAATGGAACTTTAGTCGTGAAGCTTTTGCTGATAATTGGAACCAATTGAGCACAGGTGCATTGCGTGTTAGTTGGGGACGAACAACTAAGTACAGAGCTACCCGGTATGACATTTGGGGTACTTATCTACTAGGGAGTGATACATATAATGGTATGCCTATAATTCCGATTGATTACGGCTTGTTACCAAATGACAACTTGAAACCGGTTACTTCTACTACATGGAATTTGGGTACAGAGTTGAGTTTCTTCAATAGCAGACTCCGTTTTACAGGTGACTTATATTACAGACAGACTGATAACCAATTGAGTGATATTGAACTAGCTGACCATAATGCATTTGAAAAAGTAAGAAGTATTGAAACAAGTTTGGTGAATTATGGATTTGAAATATTAATTGGCGGTCGACCATTACCTCAGCAGAGTCCCTGGACATTAGATTTATCACTGTCATTGGCTATGAATAAGGATGTGATCGCTAAGCTGCCGAATGAGGCCAGGCAAATCATTAATAGTGACGCTAAAATAATCAACCGTTTAGGGTCGAATGCATTAGCAAATTACTTATTGGTGAATAAAGGAGTGTATGCAACAGATGAAGATGTACCGGTAAATCCAGCTACCGGTGAACGAATGAAAGCTGCTAATAATAAAAATAACGGATATGTTTATATGCAGGCTGGCGACCCGATATGGGTGGATGTTAATGGAGACTATATAATAGATGATAAAGATAAGGTGGTAGTTGGTAACTCTCAACCTCGGTTGACAGGTGGATTTAATGCGAACTTGAGATATAAGTCATTCTCCATCAACACAAACTTTTCTTTCACGATAAAAAGGGATATTATCAATAAAGCATTAGCCGATCGCTTTGCTGCTTATGGAAATCCTCTTTCAAAAGACCTGAATGGGAGTGGGGCGATAACGCCTATAGAAGCATTTGATTTCTGGAAAGAAGATCATATATATGCCAAGTATCCTAATCCGTTCGATTACATTCGTGGAGGAACAGCCGATCATCAGGTAAACTTCTTCCGTCCGGACCAGACACTCTTCATGGAAGACGGATCTTTCCTGAAAATTAATGGTGTTTCAATCTCTTATGTTTTACCTAAAAAAGTATTGGACTTTTTGAGAGTAGAACGGGTACAGTTGAATGCTAGTGTGAATAACATTTACACCTTCTCCAAATATTCAGGTGTAAATCCGGAAAATGTAAATAGTTTGGGGTATGATGTATCAGGAGGATATCCGAATAGCCGTAACTATACAATGGGAGTTTCAATTGATTTTTAAACAGATAAATCAGTGATTATGAAAAAAAATATATTCTTTATAATAGCGGCTTGTTCGTTTCTGCTGACAAGTTGTGGCTTGTTGGAAGTAAAGAGCGAAGATAAACTTCCCGGTGACGAATTCTGGATTGATGGCAATGCCGCCAATGTGGAAGGCTTCTTGATGAGCGCTTACTCTAATTTGAGAAAGGCAACTATGGGCAGCGGTGCATTTCTTACTGCAAGTGGTGATATGCGTTGCGCCTCTATCTCGCCATATAATAATGACAATGAAGGTAGAAGGGTAACCTACTTGGCAGGAAATGAAATGAATGAGTTGAGAAATTCTCCAAATACCCCTTTTGGAGAGACTACTAAATGGAAACCATTTTATGAAGTTATACAGACTGCCAATATCTTGGTTAAAGAGATAGATCAAGTCTCTACTCTTACTGAAGAAGAATACCGGATGTTCAAAGCAGAGGCTGTCTTTCTTAGAAACTTGGCTTATTTCTTTATGGTGAGAGCTTTTGGTGATGTTCCCTATTATACGATAGCGTATAATTCAGCGTCTTTGCCACGAACTAACATGGTTATTGTGCTTCAAAGTTGTCTGGAAGACTTAAGAACAGGAGCTTTAGGCAATAGTCCTGAAGACCGTTTTTTACCTTGGACATATAATTCAAATGCAAAAAAAGGAGTAAGAGCGTCTCGTGGATCGGTCATTGCGTTGATGATGCATATTAATCTCTGGTTGGCTCAATTCGATGAACAAAATAAAACAACTTATTATCAGAATGTGGTTGATTTGGGCGAACAGTTGGAACAGAATGACGGAGCTTATGAACTGTTAGAAATAAGCCGGATCTCAAATGTGTTCAAGGGAGGATCTAACGAAGGTCTTTTTGAAATAGCACAAAATATCAATGCTTCCAATGAAGTCTTTTCATCGATAGCTGTATTCTCTAATAATGTAGTTTATAGACATAAAGGAGCCAACGAAAATCCCATGTATTATTATGATGGTAGCTATATAGAGAAGATCTTCCCTTATATGGAAGAAGATTTACGGAAATCATATTGGTTCGATGAAAATATGTATTCGGCTTCTAGTGTGAATCGTACCGAAATAATAAAGTTTCTGAATATTGATTATTATGGAAACAATAGTATAACTTCTAATTCGGGAAACCAGATTGTTTTCCGGTATGCTGGAGCGTTATTGCTGTACGCTGAAGCACTGGCGGCTTTAGGTACCAATGATACAAAAGCTAATGAGTTATTGAACCGGATTCGTCATAGAGCCGGTGCGTCAGAAAGCTTCTCTTCAGGAAAAGAGCTGCAGGATGCTATATTTTGGGAACGACAAAGAGAACTGATTGGAGAAGGGCATTACTATTATGATCTGGTACGAACCGGAAAAATTTCTAATATCTCATATTGTGCGCATCCGATTAGACGTACGGATTTTAATGTAGGTGCATGGACATGGCCTTTACATAGAGATGTGCTGAAAAATAATACGAATATACAGCTCAATCTTTTTTGGGAGTAAATAGAATAAATACGTAATTATAAAAACAAGGATATGAAAAGCAAGATAAAGATATGGCAGTTGGTTATTGCTGTTATTACCATACCTATATTTATGGGTAATTGTACAAACGATAGTTATCTGATAGATGGAGGAAAAAGTAATCCATATTATGATGGAACAATAATGGAGTTTCTCCAGTCAAGATCCCCTAAAAATGATCCTAAAAATGATTATTTTTCCGATCTTATTGAAATTATCAGGCTTGCAAATATGGAAGAGGTATTTGAGGAAGAAAATGTAACATTCTTTGCACCGACTAACTGGTCTATCCGCAAAAGTGTCGCTCTGCTGAATAAAATGTGGTATCAAATGGGTAATGACAGTATTAAGAATCTGAAGCAGATAAAACCTTCTGTATGGAGAGAATATTTATCTATGTATATACTTAAAGATAAATATACGCTTAAAGATATTCCTCAAATTGATACAACTGCGATTGCTGCTTATCCGGGACAGACATTCATTACGTATGGTGGACTGCCAATGAATGTAGGAGTGGTGTATGGTGATGCTAATGGAGTGAAATATGTGGGTCCCCGCCAGATACTTTATTCGTATATATATGATATTACTGTGAGTGATTTAAAGAATGCATATGTAGCCACATCGGACATACAACCCAAGAATGGAGTTGTTCATGTACTTCGCATGACCGATCATGATTTTGGTTTTGACAGAAGATTATTTGCTTTAAAAGCGATAGAAGAGGGCATTGATGAACTTTCTCAAATTAATAAAACAGAATAACTATGAAAGCATATCAATATGAGATAGAATCCCGTTTGATAAAGATGCTGATGTGTCTTTGTGTAGTCCTGTCTTTCGCAGGATGCAATTCTGATGAAGAAATAGAAGGCGATCCGTATGCCGGGGGAAAAGAGCCTTACGGTATAAGATTTTTAGTTGATGCTCCTTCGCCTGATAGAGCTTATCCGGGTGAATTGGTTACTTATAAGGCTAAAGGATTATCTAAATGGTTCAATCAGCAAGGAAAACCGGATTTTAGTTTTTTTATTTCCAATGAAAAAGCAGAAATAGTATTGGCTACTGATACAACAATTACAGTAAAAGTTCCGGAAAGTCTTAGTTCCGGAATTGCACATATCTTGTTGAATGAACAGATTTTCTATGGTCCTAAACTTACTGTGTTGGGTAATGTAAGCGTTGATAAAGGGTATGTAGTTCAAAAGCGTATTCCGGGTGCAATTTATAGTTGTTTGGAACATTGGTCTCAAAAGGAACATTATCATTTAGTAGGTAGCTTTATGCCATTGACAAGTAGCGATGCTCGTATTCGTTGCATAGCTTGGATTGATAATAAAGGAAGTGTAGCCGGTGGATGGAACGGAACCTATTATAAAACAGATAGTGGTCAGGGGATCGGTCATGATCTTAAGAATCCTAATTCAGGTGAAGGCGGTTCTTATAGCTATTATGCCAAATCGATTTCTTATTTTAATAATGATAAGTCTGGAAATAATCCAAACGTTTTAATCTCCGGAAAGTTTACACAGTATTACCCTGTACAGCGTGAACAGCCTACTTCGGTGAATAATATGATGAAAGTCGATCATGGTATTGGAATGATGTTTGATAACAAACAGCTTCCAAGTATCAAAAATGGACGGCTGATATCAACCAGAATCACTCGATTTAATGGAGGAACGAAAGAAGCACCTGTAGCTACATTTGTTACATCAGATGACAAAGTAATTGCAGTAGGAAACATTACCCAGTATTGTAAAATAGATATAGACAGATCATATGCGGAAGAATTGGCGTATGAATTCACTCCTGTCAAGACGGTATTGCGTATGAATAATTTAGGGGCACTGGATGAGGATTATCGTAAAAACAAGGAAGGTGTCAATGGAGTGATTCAAGATGCTTATATGGATGAGGAAGACGGTGTTGTTATTGTAGGCAGCATTAATTCTTTTGATGGAATAAATGTGAATAATATCGTACGAATCGATAAAAACGGTAACATCGATCAGCAATTTCTACAAAATATAGGAACGGGAGCCAATGGAGCGATAACCAAGATACGTTATAATAAAAAACGGAAAAAAGCAATGCTTGTGGGTATGTTTACTGAATTCAATGGTGTTCCGTGTTCTGGCGTAGTTATGCTGAATCGTGACGGTACGGTTGATCCGACTTTTAAACTTAGAAAGATGGAAGGCGGAACAGCTAACTTTGCTACTATTCTAAATGATCATGATTTCGTTGTAATGTCGGGTACTTTCACAAAGTATGATGGCGTTACACGACAGGGTTTCCTGATATTGACAATGGAAGGTGAAGCCATGCAGAAATTTAATGTTCCCGGCCTGTTCTTGGGTGAATTGAACCAGGTAATTGAAACCAAAACATCAACAAATGATAACGGTTTGTTATTAATAGGCGATTTTTATCGTTTTAACGGCGAACGGGTGGATAATATAGTAAAAATAGAAGTTGACTTTGATTAATCTTAAAATATACTTTGAAAATGAATAGAAAAAGAAAGATACAAACAAGTCTTTTCGCCAAGATCCTGTTTATGGGAATGACAATATGGACAATGATGTCTTGCGATAATTCATTAGAGCGGCTGACAACAAATGAATATCCGGAATCGGGAAACCAAGCACAGACAGGACATGTTTTATGTGTTGTAATTGATGGCGCATCCGGAAAAGCTGTAAATGAAGCTTACACAACACAGAAAGCCCCTCATATTCGTTCGATGAGAGACAATGCTGTGATCACTTTTGAGGGTTTAGCGGACAGTCGCCATAAAGCGTTAACCGTATTTACCAATGAACGGGGATGGGCAAATATGATGACGGGAGTTACAACTCATGGGATTGGGTTGGATGAAGAATCGACTGGCGAGGTGAAACCTATTGAAGAGTTGGAGACTCCTTCTTTTTTAAGTAGAATCAAACAGCTTGATAATGAAAAGAAAATTAGCTTGTATACAGCGGATAATCGTTTTTATCAGGCATTTCGTAACAATGCAGATATTGCCCGGACATTAGACAGTGATCAGCAAGTGAAGAGTGCTGTTATTGCTGAAATTAATTCGGATACAGATCTGCCGTCAGATGTTATCCTTGTAGAATTTAATGGGGTGCAAAAGGCTGGTGCTGCGGATGCTTTTTATGATGGTTCGGGTAATCCTACAATGACTGTGATTGAAGCTATACAGGAGATCGATACCTATATTGGTGAAATACGGACAGCTTTGGAATCCAGAGAAAACTATAGAAAAGAAAACTGGTTGATTATTGTAACTTCTACTTATGGAGGTACTTATTCTGAAACTGTTCAGTCTGATTCATATTATGACGACCCGCGACTGAATACATTTACACTGATGTATAATTCTCGATTTGTAAGCAAAGTAGTTGGAAAACCAAGTGCTAGTGAACTTAATTACAAATATTTTACTCCTTTGTATGCTGGAAATAATCAAAAGTCAGTTGCTACTGTAGCTGATCCAAAATTATTTGAGATGGAAAATAATAAGTCATATACTGTACAGTTTATGTATTACTCTACCACTAAAAAGAATAATTGGGTGAATATTCTTTCCAAATCAGATAAACATAAAGGTAGTAAAGGTTGGAATGTACATGGTGATGGGGGCCGTATTAAATTTCGTGTTGGAAATCGGGATGTGTGGACTAGTCAGCAATCCACTGACCCTTGGGTTAGTACGGATGGTAAATGGCATACTGTTACACTTGTATTTGATAGAGAGACTGTTCGGTTCAGGGCCTATATAGACGGGAATTACAGTACGCATAGAGATCAGCAGAATATGACTTTACCAACAAACTTGACATGTCCGGATTACCCGTTAACAATCGGGAAAATAGAGAACTCCCCGAATGAGAGTGACGCTGGATTCTGTGTGACGAATCTTCAATTTTATGATGTAGCATTACCTGAAGAATTTATTGAGAAAAATCACGGAGTAACTAAACTGGAGGAAGTGAAAAATGAATATTGGGATCATTTAATTGGTTACTGGCCATGCGATCGAGAAGAGGACTTAGAAAATCCTATCTTGAAGAATGTTTCGCAATATGCAGATTCATATGCAGGAAAATCTGATATAACCTTTGCCGATCAAACATGGACAACTGGTAATTCTGCTGAAGAACACTTAGCTCCAGCTCCGGATGACTCTTATTATCAAGCTGTTTTCAATAATGTAGATATCCCCTTACAAACTATGCAATGGTTGGGACTTTCTATTTCAGAATGGAAATTTGAAGGTGTAGGGAAAACATTTGAATACACTTTTATGGAAGAAAACTAAATATAAATAGACTGTTATGAGTAAGAATATATTAAAAAACAAAAGAAGCTGTGTATTCATTCTTCTATTCGTTTTGGGCACATCTGTGTGGCTCGGAGGATGTGATACAGCTTATAAATACGATATAACTGACGGTATAGATAATAATGGTGCCAGTGAACCGGATATTACAATAGATACCGAAGGGGGGATCGATGTCAGTATGTACGAAAAGGCACGTATTTTTCCGGGATTGGTAGATACAGCGAAAGAAGAACGGATTAACGCTACAATTGAGCTTGATTTGAATAAGCAATATATTGATTCCATCACTTTAGGAGTATCTAAAGTGCCACAGCCGATTTATAGTACGGGACTTTATGCCGGAGCCGGTGAGCAGGTAGCTATTACTGTGGAAGATAATACGATGGGACTTAGCGTAATTGTAGGCTCACACATGGATGATCTTACAGAATTGGCCCCTTATCAACGTATGCCTTTGGTATATGTTGCTAAAGCTTTGTTCCCAGGAAAGAATATAATAAAGAATCCATTGGGAGGACCCATCTGGATTAAAAAAAGTTTAGGGCTGAAAGCTTCCGGTACTTGTTCTTTAAAAATAGAAGGAGTATATAAATCACCAGATTTTGTAATAGGAGAGACGGACTTGCAAGATTGGAAGAGAAGAATATCAGAGACCACTGTTCCTTGGTTGGAAATAAGAGGAAAACATTTCGCTTTTACCGTACAGAAAGATCGTGTACTTGATAATTTGGAAAGTATTTCATCCACCCTGCAGGAAGTCGGAAAAGAATGGGATGAAGCAATTGAAGAGTTTTTCTTCGAATATTATGGATTAAAGATTGACAAGGATGCGGAAGAAAAGGAGCGTGCTCCGGAGTTTCCTTTTCGGGTTGTGCTGGATGTACAAGTTTTGGGAAACCTGTATTTGCGTAATAGTGACTATGCAATAGTTGCGATAAACAACACGTATATGCTGGAAGAAATGTTAAACCTTAGAACATTGAGAATTGGTAACTCTGTAGCTTTGTTGAGCGCAATCAATTCAATGTGTGCCTATCGATCACGTAATAATCCTTGGTCTGCTGATTATCGGGCAGTGGCTAATGCGATCCCTTTGTACCGGATAGGAAAGAAGAATTTCTCAAAAGAGAATGCCTTTGGTGAAATCTTCCCTGGTGAAGAGAATATAACCACTTTATTCCCTAAAGCTATTGAGTATGCTATGGCTGATTCAAGTAAATGGGCGAAAGAGGATGCTGCAACCAAGTATGATGATAAGACAGCATATAAAGCATTCGACTTGTTAAGCCTTATTCAATTGGCTAATTATGACGATAACAATTGGGAAGCGATGAAATACCTGAATCTGAAGGCAAAAGAGGAACGGTCGATTGATAACTCAACTCTAAGTTATGCTTTCCGCATGTTATGTGACTATTTTAAACAGAACTTATGTCCGTTCTTTGATTATTGGGGGGTGGAGCAGTTGGACGAGGATAGAAAATATGCCGAACAATACCCGTTAATGAATAAGAAAATATGGGAGTATAATCCGTTGAATCCTCAACAGGTAAAGGATTATGATGCATCTTCATATTGTTATCGGCATAGTCGTAGAGACTGGAAGGTGTCTGCGTATGATAAAGGCTATGGCATAAATTATGATGGTGATTCCAGAAAACCTGAATATTTGATTGATGGGGAAAAGAAGACTAATTGGAGTTCTGGTAAGATTAATGACAAACCTTTGGAGTTGCCTTATTATATCATTTTTGATTTGAACAAAGTCTCTGATATTGATGGGGTATATTTGGCAAATGGTTATTCCAATCAGTGCCTGGCTGATGTTCATGTTGAATATATTGGCTCTGAGGTTGCCGATCCTTATGATATCAATGCTCCATGGGAAACGTTGCTGCAGGTTACTGACCCCAATGTAGTGAGGGCAAACTTGAAGAACGAGCGTTTCTTTGATTGCCCGAGAACTCAAGCCAGATATCTTCGTCTTAAAATCTCAAATCCCAATACGATCGTGTTTAAAAGTGATTCAGATTTGACAGAGGAAGAAAAAGCAAATCAGAAGAAGTACCATTCTTTCGCAGAGTTTGGAACTTATTACAAGAAACCATAAAAGAAATCATATATGAAAAAGCTTATAAATATAGTTATTGTTGGGGTAGTCGGATTACTTATCATTTCCCTTCATTATTCTTGTACTACGTATGAGGCACCGGATGGGATTGCAGAGGATGGGTTTGACTCTGATTCTGTGATATCAACAACTATCCACCGTAAAGTTCTTTGGATCAATATAGATGGAGCGGTCGGAAGTATAGTAGAGAAGAAGATGCCTCAGGATGGTACTATTGCCAAAATGCTGAAACATAGTAAATACTCATGGATTGGGTTAAGTGATAACCGCACTTTACAGAAAGAGGGTAGTGAGGACCCTGTAACTTGGGCAACTATGATGACTGGAGTAAATCCTGAAAAACATCAGATTACAGATGAGTCGTATGTGGCCAATATGGAATACGATCCGAGTAATCCGAATGAGAAAGTAATTCAATATCCAACGATTCTACATCATATTGCAGATAATGATTCAGAAAACCCGACATTATGCGTAACCCCTTGGGACAAGTTGAATAAGAATTTATTAAATGCAGCACAAAAGACCGTAACTACTGCGAATGATGAGGAAACTAAAAATGTGATATTGGAGTATCTGAAAAATAGTGATTTTAATTTTACGCTATTAAGTTTCTCGGGTATGTTAGAAGCTGGTAAGTCTGGAGGATTTTCTGCTAATAATGCCAATTATATCACAGCACTTCAACATATAGATGCATATATTGGTGAATTCTTGCAGGCAATTGATGAAAGAAAAAATGCTTTTTATGAGGACTGGCTGGTTGTTGTAACATCTAATCATGGTGGAAAAGAAGACGGTAGTTATGGGGGAAACTCTGCAGAGGAACGAAATACGTTTGGGATATTCTACTATCCACATTATACGGAACAGAGGATGCTAGGAAAAAAAATGTATGGAGCTTATTTTGATTCATCCAAAGCACAAGGGATTGTTTTAGATACGGTTTCTACAAACATTAAATATGCAATAGGAGAAAATTCTAGTTTCTCTGTGGAATTTATCATGCGTATGAATCCCCGTAAGGATGGATCTTACAAAGGTGATAATTGGAATGCTATTTTCTCAAAAAGCGGCAGTTGGGGAATTTTTCGGCAAAGAGAAACTGCTTCTCTTCGTATTGAAGGATCTACTGGAGCTTTAGAAGAAGCGGTGGCAGCATTTAATGATCCTCAATGGCATAATTATGGTTTTAGTGTTGCTCCAATGAACAATACTCAATCACGAGAATGGATTGTTGCTTTAGATGGTAAGATAATGAAAAAAGGAACTAAAGATTTCCGTGGAGTAGCAGATAATAAATCTCCATTGCGTATTTGCGACCATGTTCCCACTTCATTTTATGTCTCAGAAATTCGGTTATGGAAAAAAACACTCACAGAAAATGAGCTGACACAGCAGGCAGCGTTATTAGATATATCATCAAATGATGCCCGTTTTAAAGATTTACTTGCATACTGGAAATTGAATCCGGATGAAGTGAAAGATGCCAGTAAACAAGATACGTTGGTTATCAAAAATCAAATAGCGGATGGATTAGATTTGTTATATGTCAATCTGGATAAACAAAATAGTGGAACATTTAAAGAGAAAGCATTTGTTGAGTTACCTAATACGTTTCCGACTTATGTGTCAACTGGTAATCTAATAATGGAGAACACGCTGGTTGTTCCACAAGTTCTTTATTGGTTGAATATGTCGACAAATACAATCTTAGATGGTTTTAAATTTATAAATAATTATGCAAGTTCTGAAGAATGGCGAGATTTACCCGAAGATGAATGACTCAGAACTGTGGAAGGAAATCTTTCCTCAAATAAAAAAAGATGATTGGGAAACTGTGGAACAACATCTTAATAAAGAACAGGATAATTTTATAATTAAACTAAGACAGGATTACTCCTTATTATTGGAAGAAGATATTCACATTATTATTTTATTACGATTGGGAGTTTCTCATGAAAAGATCGCTCGTCTGTTTCATATATTGTTAGCTTCTTTGCGGACAAGGCGGTATCGTATAAAGAAAAAGATGGGAATTGTAAATGATTATCATTTAACAGAGTTTATCCGGATACTTTATGAGTAATTAAGATTTGCAGAATATTCATATCGTTGTTAAACGTAGACAAATAAGTTGTTTTTCTTATTTGTCTACGTTTGGTTTTAGGATAAACGTATGAAAATGTTTATATTGTGAAAGATATTAGAAGGGAGGTGTAATGTGAGTAAATGAAGCATAGCTAGGATAAAATGAGTTTGGTCGGACTGTGACTTTTGATAAGTCTATTTGGGTTAATTTAAAAAATATCTTATGAAATATCTAGTTTTGGAGATGGTAATCTTAGGAGTAATTATTCCTTTAAATGGGTTTGCGCAAGGAGTAACTAATGTGTTGACTCGAGAAGTTGATTTTAGAGCTGAAGTAACAGAGATTACTCAAAAATATGAATATTGGTGTGTCTATGCATGTTTGGAGTCTTTAAATACGAGTTTACCACAATGTACTCATTGTTTTAATTTTTTGCATCGTTTTTATATAAATGGTGAATCTAATCCATATCAATTAGTAAGTGATAAAGATTTTAAGGATGCTATAGAGAACTTAAAAGTTGATGCTGATGAAACTTGTAACTCCCCAAATACTTATGAGAAATTTGCTGTCGCAGGAGAATCATTTAATTCATATCTTCAGTCTGAAGGCTTTTCTGAATCTAATATGGGAGATTTTATAAGGAAGATATCTAAAAATGATGAGGGTGATCCATCAATAACTTTTTTTATTGCTATGAATGGAAATACTGGACATTGTGTTGCCTTTCGAGGTTCTAAACTATATAATAATAGTTGGGATGATTGTAATTTAAAGATTTATTTAATGGATTCTTATTTCGGGTTTGAGAGAGAATTCACTCTTACAGATTTAAATAATACATATTCAATGGTTTATAGTGAATAGTAATATTATGAAATCAATATATTTATTAATCTTATTTTTTGTTCAGTTTGTGTGTCTTTCATGCAGTGAACAAGGTGTATACGCTGACAGTGCTTCAAAACAAATAATAAAAAAGGATATGGTAGTTACTCGTGCGATTAATCAATTAACGCCAGGATGTAGTTTACTCACTGAGATTGATAAAAATGCTCAAGATACTGTTCTTAAACGCTTGGAACTTAATATTGCGAGAAATAGCTATAGTCATAGAAAAGGATTGTCTTTGCCTCTAATAAATTCTACTGTGAAATTTGTACCTGTAGTTGATTCACCAATGCCTTTGTCATCTATTAATGATTCTGATGGCATACTGGTACCTCAAAAAGAATTTACCTGCTTCTATGGGCAGAATGAAAAGGGGGAGACTATATATTTTTATGCTATATATAATGACAGAAGCAGTTTTACAAAAGATACTAATCCTCGGATGTATAAAATGAATGTTGAAATGTTCGGGCAACAATATGCCGATAAGGAGGTCGAGAAATTGAGAAATGCCAAAGGTACAGATCGTTGGGAAATTATTGTAGCTTCACCTCAAGATGGTATTGGATATAAAAAATTTGAATATGCACGAGAACATTCTGATGATGGTTCCTTTTTCATTTTAACTTTCCGAAAAACATATCCGCATGTCTGTTTCTTTGTGAATAACAAGCCTTATTATTGTTGTGAAATGCAACAGCACGAGTTGGGTATGAGATCATTGGAGGATTATTTAAGAAGATAATGTAAATAGACATGATCGATTCAAAGGAAAGGACTACCATCCGATTTATTATATTTTGCCATTGCTCTTGAAGTTCATCATGCTAATGATATTTTGTAATACCGAAGCATAATTATATAACGACTCAATACTGATGGCTTACTTCACATTTTCGTGAAACCCTTATTGGAAGGGAGAAGGCGGGTGAAGGGTTAGAGTTTCACCCGCTCTTTCATTTCTTATTCTTTGTATTTCACAGCCACCGAAACCCTGTAATTGCCCGGAACGGGTGTGTAAATGGGTTGGTGGGTAGTCCCTTTGTTTTGCAATTTCTTTTCTGCGATCAATCTTTTAATATGGCGGTATGCAGTAATTTGTGTCATTCCACAGAGGTACTGGAAGTCTTTCCGAGTGATCAGTTGGTTTTCTGCAAAATACTTTGTCAATTCCATATCTATCTCCACTTCGGAAAGTCCGGCAGAATGCGGCCTGTATTTTGAACGGTGGAATTCCATATCGGAAAGTTCGGCTTTCAGTTCTTTGTCTGCTTTGAATTTGATTGCTTTCAGTTTTACTTTATGCACTCGCTTATCTTTAGGATCCCGTATTTCTTCTTCGCAGGAAAGAGTTACTTGTAGATATCCCAATCCGTCGATATGCACCTTTTTCCCTTCTTTAAGGCACTGTGCCACTTCGTATTTCAGTTCTTCCAAAGTTGCTGTCACATCAGACGGGCTTAATGAACAGCGATCGTGAATCCGGTAAACCAGTTTTTTCGTATTTACTGTTTCATAACTAATCGGACGCGCATGATATCTTACTTTGTTTTTCTTCTCCTTCGGCATCGGAGTCCTATATAGTTCAAATTGTACTGCCATAGTCTTTCTTTTTTTCTTTAGATGTTTGTAGATTATCTTCCTGATGTTTCTTAATTTTCTTCTTGATATATGTCATTTATCATTGTTGTGATAAGTATTTATCATTGATGTGATAGGTGTATGTCATTACTGTGATAAGATATTATCATTATTGTGATAAACTATAAATGTCGGCACCAAAGATAAGGTTTAATTAGGAGATAAACAAGAAATAATAAGGTAAAACGCCAAGTTCATTTTTATAAAAATGAAGGGATTAAAAAGTTGTAAATCCCATATTTCGGATATTATATTCGCATTCATTAAATACTAAAAACGAAATTTTATGGATAAGAAAAGTGTGCTGCTTTCATTATGGCAGAAGTTTGTAAACAGCTTTTATAAAAGCGGAGAGTGTGAAGGATTAATGGAAGACGCATCAAAGCCTTCGGTTAGTTGTTATGAAGAGCCTAAAGAGAGAAAGGAGATAAAAGAGAGGGATTCTCTTTCTAAAACAAAACTGTTGACTGAAAGGGTAGGTCTTTTCTTGAAGTCTCATTATGATTTTCGTTATAATGTTCTGACGGAAGAAACTGAATTTCGTTTGTTGGAACGGATGAACGAGGGATTTCAGCCTGTCAATCAACGTGTGTTGAATACGATTTGCCTGGAAGCGCATGAGGTTGGTATTGCATGCTGGGATCGTGATTTGTCGCGTTGCATTTATTCCACTCGCATAGCAGAATATCATCCTTTCAGGCTGTATCTGGATGAATTGCCGGAGTGGGATGGTATAGACCGTGTGTCCGCATTGGCACGACGGGTTTCCGAAAACCCGTTGTGGGAAAAAGGATTCCGCATTTGGATATTGGGGATGACGGCACAATGGATGGGGGTAATGGGAGATCATGCGAATAGTGTAGCTCCCTTGCTCATTAGTACAGAACAGGGATATTTTAAATCTACTTTTTGTAAGTCTTTACTCCCTCCTGCGCTTCGGCGTTATTATATGGATAAGGTGGATTTGACAAGTCAGGGAAAGGTGGAACGTAGACTGGCGGAGATGGGACTTCTCAATTTGGATGAATTTGACAAGTTTTCTTCTGCAAAAATGCCTTTGTTGAAGAATCTGATGCAGATGGCTTCATTGAGTTTGTGCAAAGCTTACCAGAAGAACTATCGTGCCTTACCACGAATAGCTTCTTTTATTGGTACGTCTAACAGGAAAGATTTGCTCACTGATCCAACTGGTAGCCGCAGGTTTATTTGTGTGGAAGTAGAGCGCCCTATTGATTGTGAAGCGATTGAACATGAACAACTTTATGCGCAGTTGAAAACGGCAATTCTGTCCGGTCAACGTTATTGGTTTACAAAAGAAGAAGAACAGGAATTGCAAAGGAACAATCTGTCGTTTTACCGTCAAGGACCGGTGGAAGATGTGCTGCGTGCTTGTTATCGGTCAGCGGAAAGAAGAGAGGAGTGTGATCTTCTTTCTGCGGCTGATATATTTCAATGTTTAAAAAGGAGGAATCCTGCAGCTATGCGTGGTGCAAATCCGGCAAGTTTGGCGCAAATATTGGTAGCGGTGGGGATAGAACGTAAGCATACTAAGTTTGGAAATGTGTATCGGGTGGTAAAAATTGGGTAAGAGAGAACCGGGTTGGGTGATGCCTTGAGTGACGGCTTGGGTGAAGGTCTCTCCCTTCACCCGCTTTAGCCTATGGATAGGGCTCTGTAGCGAAAAGGTGAAGGGCTTATAAAAATTACTTGGAATGTGAGAGTGTCACTCGAAAATAATGTTTATCTTTGAATAATTATTAAATGAAGAATAATTATGGATAGTGTGATACGCAAATTTCCTATTGGTATACAGAATTTCGAGAGTTTGATAAACGACGGTTATGTATATGTAGACAAGACAGCGTTGGTGTATAGGATGGCGACTACCGGTCGTTATTATTTCCTTAGTCGTCCCCGCCGTTTCGGGAAGAGTCTGCTGTTATCTACCATTGAAGCTTATTTGAGCGGAAAAAAAGAACTCTTCAAAGGGCTTGCCATTGAGAAGCTGGAACAGAAATGGGAAGAACATCCTATCCTGCATCTGGATCTGAATACGGAGAACTACAAAGAACCGGATAGCTTGCGAAGACGGCTGGACAGTACTCTTTCTTATTGGGAGCAACTTTATGGTACAAGGGCGGTGGAGACCTCTTTGCCGTTGCGCTTTGAAGGGATTGTAAGACGTGCTTGCGAGAAAACAGGGCATCGTGTGGTTATCTTGGTGGACGAATACGATAAGCCTATGTTGCAGGCTATTGGTAACGAGACATTACAGGCGGAATATCGTAATCTGTTGAAAGCTTTTTATTCCGTACTCAAGTCGCAGGATAGATATATAAAGCTGGCTTTCCTAACCGGTGTGACGAAATTCGGCAAGGTGAGCGTATTCAGTGATTTGAACAATCTGAATGATATATCGATGGACTATCGTTACATGGATATTTGCGGCATTACGGATAAGGAACTTCATGAAAACTTTGATGGCGATGTGGCATTATTGGGTGAAAGGAACGGCTTGACGAAAGAGGAATGTTATGTCAAGTTGAAAGAACAGTATGACGGTTATCATTTCGATTACGATACCGTAGGACTTTACAATCCATTCAGTATCTTTAATACGTTGTCTAAGCTGAAGTTCTCCGATTATTGGTTTGAGACAGGTACTCCGTCTTTCTTGGTTTATCTGCTGAAACATTCTAACTATAGGTTGGACAGGATTACTGAGGAGCAGGTTTCGGGCGATTTACTGAATAGTATCGACTCTATGTCGCGCAATCCTATTCCTGTTATTTACCAAAGCGGATATTTGACAATAAAAGGATATGATAAAGAGTTTGGTATTTATCGATTAGGCTTTCCAAATAAGGAAGTTGAGAATGGTTTTATTAAGTATCTGTTACCTTTTTATACGCCTGTGACAGAACAGGAATCCAGCTTTATTATTACCAGCTTTGTTATGGATATACGTCAAGGTAATGTGGATAGTTTCATGCAGCGTCTGCAATCTATGTTTGCCGATACCGACTATAAGATAGCGGGGAAGATGGAACTTTATTTTCAGAATGCGATGTACTTGGTTTTTAAGATGATGGGATTTTATACCGATGTGGAACGTACTACCAGCAATGGTCGTATCGATGTTGTGCTGCAAACCAAAGACTATATCTATGTGATGGAACTGAAATTGGATGGTAGCGCTGACGAGGCTTTACGTCAAATAGAGGAAAAAGGGTATGCTTTGTCTTTCGCCAAGGATTCTCGTAAATTATATAAGATCGGTGTGAACTTTTCTTCCGAGATACGTGGAATTGTGGAATGGAAAATAGTGGAAGATAATTCTTAAGATGCCAAATGCTATTGATTTCGAATAGCCGTATACACTAATCTTTGACAGTTTAGGTATGCGGCTTACTTATATGTTGGGGATGTGTCTTAGTTTTGACACATCCCCTTTAATTTATAGCGTATGAGCAACTGTTTGTGAAGGAAGACTCAGATATGATTTATTTTTGACCCTCTTTGAATGATTATCGGACTTTATATAAAGCCGTATGCTAAAAAAATGGAACTTTTTGAATGATTAGAATACCTGTTTCTCTATTATTTTTAAGAACTTTGCCATTATGAATTAGTTCGATGACTTACGTTGGCTATAAATTTAAAGTTAATAATAAAAAAAGAATAGACATGAATTACACAAAAATGAAATTTGGTTTAAAGAAAGGGATAGTAGGTGTATGCATCTTGGGAGCAATACTATTGTTTACTACCCCGCTTTCGGCACAAACGAACGGCAAATCCGGTAAAGGACTGTACGAACTGTTTAGTACTAAACTGCCGGATGGGACACAATGGGTAAAAGATAATAAGTATGTTCGGAAAGGAGGGTACTCAAAGAAGACAGAAAACTATATATATGTAGGAGCTGCTAAAAGTCCCGCAGAAATGACAGGTTTATCCATCCCTATCCGAGAAAACCCGGGACCGGGTGAATATCGTTATATTACTTTTGCCTGGGTGAAATGGGGGGGAGAACAGATTGGAATGAAATTTCATGTTTCCGAAAAGTCTGTTAATCAGAAAGGAAAGAAATATGATTTTACTTATATCGCCGGAGAACCAAAAGATTTGATAAACCAGTTGAAAGGTCTGAATCTTGGTGACAAGCCTGGACACTGGATGGTGATGACACGCGATCTTTGGAAGGATTTCGGTAATATTACGTTAACCGGAATGTCATTTATTTGTCCTGAAAGACGGGATGCAGGTTTTGACGAAATCTTTCTGGCAAAAACGCAGGATGATATAAAAAATGCTCCGAAAGTACTTCCGAGTGAAATTGCAACAGCCGTTCCGGCAGTGGAGGAAGATGATGAGTTGATGTATGATGAGGCTGCATCAGATAGTATTGCTGCTGATCAGGGGGTGCACATCGATTGGGGAGCACAGATTAAGGCAGGTGGTACAATGATGTATCCATTGTATTTGTTGGGACTGATAGCTCTTGTAATTGCAATTCAGAGACTGATAACTTCGCGTCAAGGTCGCCTGGCTCCGAAACCTTTGTGTAAAAGTGTCAATGAATGTTTGGCAAATGGGGATTTGAAAGGAGCATTGGCTGCTTGTGACAAGTATCCTTCTACGCTAGCGAACTCACTGCGTTTTATTTTTGAGCATGTAAAAGCCGGGCGTGAGGCTGTAAGCCAGACGGCAGGTGACATGGCTGCACGTGATATTCGTACACATTTGGCACGTATATATCCTCTTTCTGTTATCGCTTCATTGGCTCCGTTAATTGGTTTGTTAGGTACTGTTGTCGGTATGATAGAAGCATTCGGTCTGGTTGCTTTATATGGGGATGAAGGTGGTGCCTCTATTTTGTCTGATTCTATTTCTAAGGCATTGATAACAACTGCTGCCGGTTTGATTATAGCTGCTCCTGCCATTGCTTTATACTTTATTATCAAGAATCGTATTATGCGTATGGCTTCACTGGTAGAAGTAAAAGTGGAAGAAGTGATTACCAAATTGTATCTGGACAACAAGGAGGAAAAGAATGAGACTGAATTATGATGACGATGATAAGGTAGAAGTGCAAATGTCTCCTTTGATAGACTGTGTGTTCTTGCTGCTCATTTTCTTTTTAGTAACTACGATGATGAAAAAATGGGAAATGCAGATTCCGTTAGCGCTTCCTACAATGACTTCAAGCCTTTCCACTACACGGGCAGGAGAGGAAGCGGTGATTATCGCAGTAGATGAAAAGAAGAATGTGTATCAGGTAGTTGGGCACGATGCCTATTCAGGTGAAAGCACTTATTTGCCTGTAAAAGATTTAAGCGCTTTTCTTTCCGAATTGCGTAATAGCCGGGGAGTGGAAACAAATATAGATGTGACGGCCTATCGTACTGTACCGGTAAGTACAGTGATAGAAATCTTCGACCAATGTCAAATACAGGGGTTTACACATACACGTGTACGCCTTGGAAGCAAACCCTATTAAGCCTATGAGACTATCATTATTTAATAACGAGGACGAACCGGAAGTTTCTATGTCTCCTTTAATCGACTGTGTGTTCTTATTGCTTATTTTCTTTCTGGTATCTACCATGACGAAAGTGAAAAATAGGGATATTCCCGTTGATCTGCCAACTTCACAATCGGCTGTTAAATTGAAGCCGGATGATAAGCAGGCTATTGTAGGGTTGGATGCCGATGGTAATTTTTATTGGGATGGGCAACCTTGTTCTACCAATTTTATGATGGAACAGTTACGACAGACATCTATTACTGACCCGGGAAAGCGTATTCGCATTGATATGGACAGGCATACTCCGTTCGGACGTTTTGTAGAAGTGATGGATGCTTGCCAGTTTTATAACTTAACTAATATAGGAATCAGGACGTATGACGAAAACTACAACAGGGAGTAGCCGTCTGACGGTTATCCTATCATGGATGATAGCATTGATTTGTTTTGTGGGTGGAGCACTCTATATTTGGAAGATGCCGTCTCTGGATCAGGAGGCGATGGATTTGCAAATGAAACAGCAGAAAAATCAAAAGTCCAGGAAGAGTTTGACGGAAAAGGTAAAACAGGAACAGGCACAACGGGCACTACCTGCTAATTATGCCAGACAGTTGGTAGAACAGTCGGAAGTTTTGGTAAAGAAGAATCTGGAAGAGCAGGTGAAGAAGTTTCAAACGATGGCTGAAACAATGAGACGGCGTAAAGAAGATATGCTGACGAAAGTGGAAAAAAGAAAATTGCCATGGGGAGCACCTGCTGATGCGAATGATACATCGAAAGCGCGGGCTATTCCTCGAGCAGGAAATCCGTCAGATAATGCTTCTGTCGAAAAACTTTATGCTGTATTACGTGACTATGAGGCTGAAATCCAACAAAACCATTTGGCTGTGAGTGCTGCTAAACAGTCATTATCTAAAGGGCAATCATTTCCTGAAGTGTATAGTTCTTTAAAAGCGGGTAATTCACGTATGCCGGGTTTTGATGAACTGATAAGGATGCAGTCAAGGGATGGTGAGTGGGCAACTTCGGCAGGTAGTAATGCCAGTGGAGGATTAGAGATAAAGAGTACTGCTGATTTGAATAATTATCGTGGGTTGCTCGGGCAAGCTACTCGTCAGGCAGGGTTGGCGCAATCTCGTTTGGAAGGCCTGTTCGGAGCAGTTCGTCAGGCTGGTAATCCTGGAAACGGAATGGGACAAGGTAATGGCAGTCCGGGGAACGGAGGCTCTGGAAGCAATGGTAGCGGTAATGGAAACGGAACTGGTATGGGAGGAAGCGGAGAAGTTTCCGCTCCCGGAGGCGGAAAGGGAACGTTTAGTGCTTATTCAGGATCGAAGTTGAGCAAGGAAATGGTGAAAGCACAAGCGTTGCCCGGACGGCGTTTCTCTAAAGATGCAGAACGTAAGGGATGGCTCTATATCAATACATGGTATATGATTGGACCGTGGGAGAGCTTCGGTCGAGAGGATTTTTCCATCGTTCATCCACCTGAAGTTTCTATTGACTTTGATGCTGTATATACTGATGGACAGATAGGAACAGGAATTGCGGAAACGGATTCCGATCCGCTAAAAGTTATCGGAGACGAGGTACAACTTGACGGGACGCTACGTTGGAAGTTTATGCAGAGTGAATCAATGCATAATGTCCCACCTGTGACTACCGGACATTCAACTTACTATGCTTATACTGAGCTTTATTTTGATGAAGCTACGACGATGCTGGTAGCTATCGGTACGGATGACAGCGGGCGTGTATGGATTAACGGCAAGGATGTATGGCGTGACTATGGAACTAGTTGGTATAATATTGATGAACATATCGCTCCTTTTCAGTTTCGACAGGGGTGGAATAAAGTTTTGGTCCGGCTGGAAAATGGAGGTGGCGGGCCGTGTGGGTTTAGTTTTTTGATTATTCCCCAAAGTAAATAGATAGATGTGTGTTTAGTTTTAATAGAAAGATTGTTTAAGGATTAATTATTGGTAGAAGTTATGTGAAGGCTTTATGTGTCTTCCATAACTTTCTTTTTATGAATTTGATGGAACATGGTACATATAGGTCAGTTGATACAAAAAGAATTATACCGTCAAAATCGGTCTATTACTTGGTTTGCGGAGCAGCTATGTTGTTCTCGAAGTAATATTTATAAGATTTTCTCTCATTCTGATATTAATACTATGTTACTTCTCAAAATATCAGTGATTCTTCATTGTAATTTTTTTCGATATTATTCGGATACTTTAGGAGATATTGAAAAAATGTAAACTTTTTGGGTACACGGTTCTCTTCTTTATTCTGCTTATTTTCCTTATTTTGCCACTGTTAATTAAAAACAGATGTGTTATGGATGTTCAACTTTGTAATTTGATAAAGAGTTATTGTATCTGACAGTATGTGAGGCTGATAGTTTTAAGAATATGTGACGTAAGTTTTGGTAAGATGAAAGAAGGTAAACAAAAGTGCCGGATATTGAAGACAATCCGGAAGCAGATAGCGGAAGCGAATGACATAAAGCTTGTAACATCTAAATGTAGATATCGGGGAGATTGCCTAGGTACGTGTCCAAAATGTGAAGCTGAAGTCCGCTATTTAGAAGAGCAACTTCTTTTTCGTCAAAGAATAGGACTGGCTGTCAAAATAGTAGGTGTTTCGTTGGGAATGTCTACTATGGGGACTACTTCTTTATATGGACAAAAGGTGGGAGAAGATAGTTTGAAGAACAATTGTACTATGCTTCCACAAGTAGAGGTCGTAGGACGGAAGACTGTTAAGAAAGTTTCGATTGTTGCTGGAGGAATTGTTCTTGTTTCACAAGATAGACATTCTGTTTCTGTAGAAGGAATAGTAATGGATAAATGCGGTCATCCGATAATAGGAGCAGAAATTGTTGAAAAAGGAACTGCTCATAGGACGCTTTCTAACCTCAATGGGCGATTCATCCTTCAAATATCCGGAAAGAGAGCAATTTTGAAGGTTAATTACCCCGGTATGAAAACGAAGAGTGTGAGAGTAAGGAAGAGAAAGGTCAAGGATATAAAAGTCGTGTTGCATAAGAGTCGCAGAATATGGGACGAAATACTATAAAAACAATTAGGATATGAATTTAGTATTATTGAATTTTGTTTGGAGCGGTGTCCTTATAGGAGAAAGCTTTATCCGTTTTTGGTATATAATACCGGCTACCATTGTTATTGAAATGGTAATAATTAAATTGATGACTTCTCATCCGTGGGGAAAATCATTACTTATCTCTACAGTTGGAAACTTGGTTTCTGGAATTATTGGGACTATTGTTATAGGATGTGCCAGTATATTAATTGATATTCTGTTTGGTTCGGATTTCTTTCCGACTATGCTCATTACTTGGATTCTGATGTTTGCCGGAAGTTTCGGGCTTGAATACTTGACCGTGAGATGGATCTTTAAAGATAAGAGCCGGGCATTGATGTGGGCGATACTTAGTGGAAATGTTTTGAGCTATTGCTTCATTGTAATTTCTTTGCTTGTTAAATACTGGATTAAATAAAAGTTTGAAAGTTATGGCTGTATTCTATCTTATTTCCGTTTTATCCATATTAATAGTGTTTATTGTGCCTTGCATTATTGGTACTAGATATATGATAAAAAAACAAATAGCATGGCACATTCAGATTCTTTGGTTATTATTGATTGTATTGACTAGTTATGGTGGGCTTGTAGTTTGTATGCTTTATAACAAGGATATCTGATAGTTCTTTCCTCAAAAAGACAATTTTTTATATGTTGAATGATTTTTGTACGGTTTTGACGCATTTTAGGACGTTTCTGTCCTAAAAAGGATGCATCTTTGTTTCCTGAATAATAACCACGAAAAACTGTATAATTAATGAACTTTAGAAAAATTTCTTTTTGGGTATTAAGCTGTGTTTTCAGTATTAGCATGGTAGGATGTAAATCAGGTAAGAGTAACAGTCAGAATGAAACAATTACCGATAGTGTATGGACAAAGTCAAAGGTTATTGAGACTATTAAGAAGGTAAATGACTATTGGCAGGCGGAGAATCCGGAACCGGCATTTGCCTTTTGGCATCCGGCTACTTATCATACCGGAAATATTGCAGCTTATGAAGTAACCGGTAATGAGACTTACAAGAAGTATTCGGAAGCATGGGCTGAAAAGAATCAATGGAAAGGAGCTACTTCTGATGATAAATCCAAGTGGAAATATAATTATGGTGAAACGATGGAACATGTTCTCTTTGGAGATTGGCAGATTTGTTTTCAGACTTATATTGACTTGTATAACATGGACCGTGAGCCGGCAGAGTATAAAATAGCCCGTGCCAAGGACGTGATGGAATATGAGATGTCAACTCCTAATAATGACTATTGGTGGTGGGCAGACGGATTGTATATGGTAATGCCGGTGATGACCAAACTTTATAAGGTTACAGATAATCAGCAATATTTGGATAAACTCTATGAGTACTTTACTTATGCTAAAAATCTCATGTATGATGAGGAGAGTGCCCAGTTTTATCGCGATGGAAAATACATCTACCCGAAACATAAGACAAATCAAGGATTGAAAGACTTTTGGTCTAGGGGTAACGGTTGGGTGTTTGCAGGTTTGGCTAAAGTTTTGCAGGACCTGCCCGAAAATGATGCACATCGTGCTGAATATATTACCATATACCAGGCTATGGCTAAATCATTGGCTGCCGCACAACAGGAAGAGGGATACTGGACCCGTAGTTTGTTGGATCCGGTGCAGGCTCCGGGACGTGAAACGAGTGGGACAGCTTTCTTTACCTATGGGTATCTTTGGGGTGTGAATAATGGATTTTTGGATAAATCAACTTATGAACCTGTTATAAAACAAGGTTGGAAATACTTGACTGAAATAGCCTTGCAACCCAATGGAAAGATAGGCTATGTACAACCAATCGGTGAAAGGGCAGACCAACATAAGAATGTAGGACCGGAGACGACTGCGGACTTTGGGGTAGGAGCTTTCCTGTTGGCGGGTTCTGAAATGGTGAAATATCTGAATAATTAAAATTGTTTTTTATATTTGAATGTAATGATGAAAAATAAAAATATCCTGGTCTTCATTTTATTGTGTGTGTTCAGTACAGTAACTTATGCTAAAAAGGGGAAGGTAGAAAAGGAAATCAGTGACCGTGAATATTGGGCACAGATGGCATATAAGATTGCTGCTCCTGTATTGAGTAATATGAGCAAAGGGGAGTTGAAGAAAAATATGCAGGTAGAGATCAGTCCGACATGGGATGGACGCAGTAAGGATGTGACCTACATGGAGTGTTTCGGGCGTCTAATGTCCGGTATTGCTCCCTGGCTTTCTTTGCCGGATGATGACACGGAAGAAGGAAAAATGCGTAAGCAATTGCGTGAATGGGCTTTGAAAAGCTACGCACATGCTGTTGATCCGGATAGCCCCGATTATCTTTTATGGAGAAATGAGGGGCAGCCTCTAGTAGATGCGGCTTATATTGCCAGTAGTTTTCTTCGTGCTAAAGAACAACTTTGGGAACCATTGGATGACGTGACAAAACAACGTTATATTAAAGAATTCCAGTTGTTGCGTCGAATTGATCCGCCTTATACTAACTGGTTGTTATTTTCTGCTATGATTGAATCTTTTTTAATGGAAGCCGATGCGCAATATGATTTATTCCGCATTCATACGGCTGTTCGGAAAGCGGAAGAATGGTATGTAGGTGATGGTTGGTATTCGGATGGAGAAACTTTTGCGTTCGATTATTATAATAGCTATGTGATTCAGCCTATGTTTGTACAAGTAATGCAGACTGTGAACGATCATAAGGTAATATTAATATTACATGATCGTAGTTTGGAGATGCAAAAAAAGACTGAAGATTTAGCTAAAAAACGTATGCAACGTTTTGGAATGATTTTGGAGCGTTTTATATCTCCTGAAGCGTCCTTCCCTGTATTTGGTCGTTCTATGACTTATCGATTGGGAGTTTTCCAACCGTTGTCAATGCTCTGCTGGAAAGAAATGTTACCTGAAGAACTCCCGGAAGGACAAGTTCGTAATGCGTTAACTTGCGTCATGAAACGTTTATTCTCTGTTAACGGGAATTTCAATGAGAAAGGATTTCTGCAATTAGGCTTTGCTGGACATCAGACCGGGCTGGCCGACTGGTATAGTAACAATGGAAGTATGTATATTACATCAGAGGTTTTTCTTCCTTTAGGACTTCCTGCTAATCATTCCTTTTGGACATCGGCTCCTCAAGATTGGACTTCTAAGAAAGCATGGAGCGGTCGTGAGTTTCCGAAAGATCATGCTATACATTACTAAGGATGGATCTTTAAAATAATACTAACTAACCTTTATTATAAACGCCAATCCCGTCAATGCCATTGAAAGGTATTGGCGGGATTTTTATAAAGAGTCAAATTGATACTAAAAAGCCATAATTAGGAAATATTGAATGAATATTATCCTATTTTGACCGATTTAAAGACCTTTGTGTAAGAAGAATATTCCATCTTTGCATCAGTTTTCAATAGGTAATAGTTTTAGTTTTTGGGGGTAATTAAATGGGATTAGTTTTCAAATTCGCTATCGGTTTTAATGGAAACATTAACCGGTGGTGAATTTCTAAAGAGATTAATGTATCATGAAAACAATAGAATAGATTGAAAATGAAAAGACCTTTATTGTATTTGCTTATTTTGTTAGTGACTGTATTCAGCACTTCCTGTACTCAATCTTCAAAGGGAACATTTGAGGTGGGTGACAAGACTTTCTTGCTTAATGGAGAGCCGTTTGTCGTAAAAGCGGCAGAGATTCATTATCCTCGTATTCCAAAAGAATATTGGGAACATCGTATTAAAATGTCTAAGGCGTTGGGTATGAATACCATTTGCCTTTATGTTTTCTGGAACTTCCATGAACCGGAAGAAGGAAAATATGATTTTACCGGGCAAAAGGATATTGCAGCATTTTGTCGTCTTGCACAGGAGAATGGTATGTACGTCATTGTGCGTCCTGGTCCTTATGTGTGTGCAGAGTGGGAGATGGGCGGATTGCCTTGGTGGTTACTGAAAAAGAAAGATATTAAGCTCCGTGAACAGGATCCGTATTATATGGAACGTGTGAAACTGTTTATGAATGAAGTTGGTAAACAACTTGCTGATCTTCAAATTAGCAAAGGTGGGAATATAATTATGGTACAAGTAGAAAATGAATATGGCTCATTTGGTGTTGACAAGCCTTATATTTCTGCTATCCGTGATCTTGTGAAGCAAGCGGGATTCACAGGGGTACCTTTATTCCAGTGTGACTGGAATTCTAATTTTGAGAACAATGCTTTGGATGATCTTCTTTGGACTGTCAATTTTGGTACGGGAGCCAATATAGATCAGCAGTTTGAACGTTTGAAAGAGCTTCGTCCTGATACTCCATTGATGTGTAGTGAGTTCTGGTCCGGATGGTTCGACCATTGGGGAGCGAAGCATGAGACACGCAGTGCGGAGGATTTGGTAAAAGGAATGAAAGATATGCTCGATCGTAATATTTCATTTAGTTTATATATGACTCATGGAGGTACTAGTTTCGGACATTGGGGAGGAGCAAACTTCCCGAATTTCTCTCCGACATGTACGTCTTATGATTATGATGCACCTATCAATGAATCAGGAAAAGTCACTCCCAAATATTTGGAAGTACGTAAATTGTTAAGTAACTATTTACCTGAAGGCGAATCGTTGCCGGAAATCCCGGATTCTATTCCAACGATTACTGTTCCTTCATTTAAATTAGATGAAGTGGCGATACTGTTTGATAATCTGCCGGAGCCAAAAATCAGTGAAAATATTCAGTCAATGGAAGCGTTTGATCAGGGTTGGGGAAGTATTCTATATCGAACTACACTTCCGGCATCTAACAAAGAGCAGGTTTTGACTATTACAGAGGCTCACGACTGGGCACAGGTTTTCCTTGATGGCAAGAAATTGGCGACATTAAGTCGTTTGAAAGGGGAAGGGACTGCTATTCTTCCACCTGTGAAAGAAGGAGCCCAATTGGATATTCTGGTAGAAGCGATGGGTCGTATGAATTTCGGTAAAGGTATTTATGATTGGAAAGGTATTACTGAAAAGGTGGAAATTCAATCGGACGGTGCTGCTGTTACTTCATTGAAGAATTGGAAAGTTTATAATATCCCGGTTGATTATGCTTTTGCAAAGAATAAGAAATTTGTGAAACAAGATAATCCGAAAAAAGACCCTGCGTATTATCGTGGAACATTTACGCTGGATAAAACCGGTGATACTTTCCTGGATATGACTAACTGGAGTAAAGGGATGGTCTGGGTGAATGGTTATGCTATTGGACGTTACTGGGAAATAGGACCACAACAAACCTTATATGTGCCGGGATGTTGGTTGAAGAAAGGTGAGAACGAAGTGATTATATTGGATATGGCTGGACCTGTACAACCGGAAACGGCAGGCTTGCAACAACCTATTCTCGATAATTTACGCGTTCATGGTGCTGCCTATGCACATCGTAAAGTAGGTGAGAACTTGGACTTGAGCGGAGAAACGCCCGTTTATAAAGGTTCTTTCAAGGCGGGTAATGGTTGGCAACATGTGAAGTTTGGAAAAGAGGTGGAAACACGTTTCTTCTGTCTGGAAGCATTGAATGCACATGATGGGAAAGATTTTGCAGCCATTGCGGAATTGGAGTTACTGGGAGCTGATGGCAAGCCCTTGTCACGCCAACATTGGAAAGTTGTTTATGCAGATAGTGAGGAAACGGAAGAAGCGAATAATATTGCAACGAATGTGTTCGACTTGCAGGAATCTACCTTTTGGCACACAAGCTATTCTTCGGCTGCCAAACATAAATTCCCGCATCAGATTGTGATTAATCTCGGTGAAGATAAGGTAGTAACCGGATTTTCATATTTGCCGAGAGCAGAAGCCGGTAAGACAGGCATGATAAAAGATTATCGGGTATATCTGAAAATGACACCCTTTAAAATCTAAAGGGAATAATAAGATAATTGTATGTCTATGATGTACACTGAAGACATTTAAGTCATAAGGTTAATTATTAAGTTTGTTCATTAAGTTATAGAGAAGTAAAAGAATAACTTTCACGTGAGTGACGGTTTTTCTTTTACTTCTCTTTTTTGCTTGACCGATATTGTCTGGGTAATTAGAAATAATATCCTAAATTCACAAAGCAACTTCCTTTATCTGTCTGATTAGAATATCCTAATGATATTTCCAATGGTCCGAAGATGCTATCCATACCATAACCTGCGCTAACACCGAACAATTGCTTCCCTTTCAATATATCGAAGAAATTACTATCCGTTAGCCCGTAGTTACCTGTCAATGTGAGATAATGAATGGCTCCCATCCGTTGTCTGAATTTAATAGAGGCGATCATAATGGTGTTATCCATTAATTCCAGATTGGTAACCCCGGCAAAAGGTAATTGCTGTGGAATATAGAAACCGGGGACATCACCGCCAATAGCATTTTGTAATGGATAAGGAAAATCCCTTCCGATCAGGATACGTCCATAAATGGAAGGAATGACAGAGAAGCGGCGGGTCACTGGAATGACACTTGCCCACGAAGCATTCAGTGCTGAAAATGGAGCATGTTCGTTGTATTGTGCCATATTATCCGTATAGAGCGAATAGGCAGCTCTGAAGTCACTTCCTTTAGAAGGGAAACGTCCTTTATCATAGGTATTATATTGTACTTGGGCAAAATAACTTAGAAAATGTTCCGATTCTACTTTCAGGTCGGAGATTTCAGGTTTCTTAAACAGGAAATCCTTGTATTTGTAATATTCAAAACGAAGACCGAGTCCGAAACGGAAATTCTTGTACCATACATCAGAGAAACCGAATTCGGCCAGATGATATTTGTAAGTTGTATTATAGGCACGGTCACCTTCTTCGTAAATATTGATATCGTTGTATTGGAACATATACGAGAAGTTGAAATTACGTTGTTGCATGGGTTCCAACGTGTAGTCTATGCGGGCGGCATATCGTTTACCCAACCGACCGGTAAGAGCCAACCGGGAAGGAATATGAGTTTTGAGGTCTGCCGTTGCATTGACCAACAACGATGCGATCTCTTCCGAGTCGAAACGGATGCCCAAATTGATTCTTCTTTCATATTTTTCTTGCAACAGGAAGTTGAGATGATAGCCTTCAGGTGTCTCTTTCAATGTATAACTGGCACTTGAGTAGGATTGGCTACCGCGTAACTGATACAAGGCCTGTTCTATTTGTAGAGTGGAGATATTACTGTTTTCTTTCAAATTGCATTTCTTCATCAGCCATTTTTTGTCATCCACTTCTACACCCGAAAATGAAATGTCGGTCACATAAACAGTGCGTGCATTGGATAGGGAAGAATAAGGGCCGTGTTGTTTGGGAGTATAATCCTCGGCTATTCCTATTTTCTTTTTTAAGGCAAGCAACGAATCCCATTGGTCTCTTGCCGCTTCTTCACCTCTTCGCATCAAGCTATCAATAGCAGTCGGAGTAAAACTGGCGGATGAATATCCCTCTACATTGACACGGATATAAGTATCTGTGAGGTCTACATTCTTTTCATGATTAGACTGACAGGTAATGTCTACAATCTGTCCCAGAATGTCGGGGACGCTATTGAGCTTGTCGGCCTTTTTGAGAGCGTTTTGCACGTCTACTCCGATAATAATATCAGCCCCCATTGCTTTCACTACATCCGCCGGATAGTTGTTTACAATACCACCGTCCACTAACACCATGCTGTCTTGCCGTACCGGAGTAAATACACCGGGGATGGCCATACTGGCGCGCATGGCAGTAGAAAGTATTCCGTCATGGAATACGATTTGCTCTCCGTTGACAACATTGGCAGCCACACAGGCAAAAGGAATGGGAAGTTTATTAAAATTGATAGAATCATGATATCCCACGGTAAGGTCTGAAAACAGATTGGCCAGATTCTCTCCTTTCATGATTCCTCCGGTAGCGGCATCTTTGGGAGTTTTGGTGAAAGGGATAGAGACTGTATATTTTTCAGATCGCTCACGATCTGTTAATGACATGGCGCTTCTTTTGATACGGTCACTCAACAGGAACGTCCAATCTTGCTTCCGTACCATACTGTCCAATTGTTCCGGAGTATAGCCGATGGCATAAAGACCACCTACGATAGCTCCCATACTGGTACCGGCTATATAGTCGATAGGAATGCCGGCTTCTTCGATCACTTGCAGTGCTTTGATGTGTGCCATTCCTTTGGCACCCCCGCCGCTCAGTACGACACCTACCTTTTTTCTTTGCTCCTGAGAATGCAAAGAAAAAGGCAATAATAAGCCAATTGATAAAACTAATGTTGAAAAGATTTGTTTTTTCATTAGGACATGGTCTAGTGTTGATGTTTAATATAATACAAATGTAGAGCATAATTTGTTTAGTTGTTGAAATGGGAATTAAAAAAAATGTTCCAAAAGTCGGAAATGTGGATAATTTCTACACAATACAGCGGATTTCCACACTTTTGCAAAAAGAAGAAGAATTTGTAATGCTTTGATTGTAAGTTAATAATGTCTGCGACGCATTTTTGGTATGTGAATTGCATATAAGAGTAAAGAACAAACATAAGTTAAATTAAATAATAAGATTCGATATGAGATTATTCTTTTCGAAACATGAGTTGAAACTGAGGAGAAAGAGAACCATTGCTGCTATAATCTGTGCGGTAGTTGTGTTGGGTGTATATTGGATACTGACCCGACCTCAGAAGGCTGCACCGGAAATGCCGACAGTCATTGTGGAACCGGTAGTGAAAGATGATGTAGAGATATACGGGGAATATGTAGGGCGTATTCGCGCCCAGCAGTTCGTCGAAGTCCGTGCCCGGGTGGAAGGCTATCTGGAAAATATGCTTTTTGCCGAGGGGACATATGTCAATAAGAATCAGGTTTTGTTTGTCATTAATCAGGACCAGTATCGTGCCAAAGCTGATAAGGCTAGGGCGCAGTTGAAAAAAGACGAAGCGCAGGCTTTGAAAGCGGAGCGTGATTTAAAACGTATCCGTCCGTTGTTTGAACAGAATGCTGCAAGCCAGTTGGATTTGGATAATGCGGAAGCTGCTTATGAAAGTGCCGAGGCAACGGTAGCCATGAGTGAGGCGGATCTGGCACAGGCTGAACTGGAGCTGGGCTACACCATTGTCCGTTCGCCTTTGTCGGGACACATTAGTGAAAGAAATGTGGATTTGGGTACGTTAGTGGGACCCGGGGGAAAATCGTTGCTTGCTACTATTGTGAAGAGTGATACGGTGTTGGTTGATTTTAGTATGACAGCACTCGATTATCTGAAGAGTAAAGAAAGAAATATTAATTTGGGACAACAGGACTCTACCCGTTCCTGGCAGCCCAATATTACCATTACATTGGCGGATAACACGATTTATCCATTCAAAGGATACGTGGATTTTGCCGAACCGCAGGTGGACCCTCAAACCGGTACTTTCTCCGTACGTGCAGAAATGCCTAATCCGAAACAGGTATTATTGCCGGGGCAGTTTACAAAGGTGAAATTGTTGCTGGATGTTCGTGAAGGAGCACTCGTTGTTCCGATGAAAGCCGTTACCATCGAAAAGGGAGGAGCTTATATTTATACCATGCGTAAAGATAATGCGGTAGAAAAGCGTTTTATCGAATTAGGACCGGAAGTCGGGAATAATGTGGTGGTAGAAAGAGGATTGGCAGAAGGAGAAATGGTTGTTGTGGAAGGATTCCATAAGTTGACTCCAGGTATGAAAGTACGGGTGAGCCAATCGGATGCAGAGGCCCAGGATAGTATAACTGCGACAAAAAATGAAGTGGTCGGGGCGAAAGAAAATGTTACCAGAATGAAGGATAATGCGAAAGGAGAATAAACGATGAAAGTTACTTTTTTTATAGATAGGCCGGTCTTTTCGGCTGTAATCTCCATCGTGATTGTGATTGTCGGTATTATCGGTCTGACGATGCTTCCGGTGGATCAATACCCGCAGATTACCCCTCCGGTAGTGAAGATCAGTGCTTCCTATCCGGGTGCGAGTGCACTTACTGTATCACAGGCAGTGGCTACTCCGATTGAGCAGGAAATCAATGGTACTCCGGGGATGCTTTATATGGAATCAAATAGTTCTAACTCCGGAGGCTTTTCGGCAACAGTTACTTTTGATGTATCTGCTGATCCGGATTTGGCAGCTGTTGAGATTCAGAACCGTGTGAAACTGGCAGAATCCCGTTTGCCGGCGGAAGTGATTCAGAATGGTATTTCGGTAGAGAAACAGGCTCCCAGTCAGTTGATGACGCTTTGTCTGACTTCTACTGACCCAAAGTTCGATGAGATTTACTTGAGTAACTTTGCTACTATCAATGTGCTCGATGTGATTCGCCGTATTCCCGGAGTGGGGCGTGTATCCAATATCGGTAGCCGTTATTATGCCATGCAGATATGGGCGCAGCCGGATAAGCTGGCAAACTTCGGACTGACCGTACAGGATTTGCAGAATGCATTGAAAGATCAGAATCGTGAATCGGCAGCGGGTGTGCTGGGACAACAGCCTGTACAGGGATTAGATGTCACGATTCCTATCACGACACAGGGACGTCTTTCCACTGTAGGACAATTTGAAGATATCGTAGTGCGTGCTAATGCGAATGGTTCTATCATTCGATTGAAAGATGTGGCACGTGTATCGCTGGAAGCTTCTTCCTACAATACAGAGAGTGGTATTAACGGTGAGAATGCTGCCGTGCTTGGTATTTATATGTTACCGGGTGCCAATGCGATGGAAGTGGCCGAGAGAGTAAAAGAGGCGATGGATGAGATTAGCAAGAACTTCCCGGAGGGATTGAGCTATGAGATTCCGTTCGATATGACGACCTATATTTCCGAATCTATTCATGAAGTATATAAGACGTTGTTTGAAGCGTTGGTTTTGGTGGTTCTGGTGGTTTATCTATCCTTGCAGAGCTGGCGTGCAACGTTGATTCCGGTAGTGGCGGTGCCTATTTCGTTGATCGGTACTTTCGGATTCATGCTGATTTTCGGTTTCTCACTGAATATCCTGACATTGCTCGGATTGATTCTTGCTATCGGTATTGTGGTGGATGATGCGATTGTGGTGGTGGAAGGTGTAGAACATATCATGGAAACGGAGCACCTAAGCCCTTATGAAGCTACGAAAAAAGCGATGAACGGACTTTCCAGTGCTTTGATTGCCACTTCACTGGTATTGGCGGCTGTGTTCGTCCCGGTTAGCTTTTTAAGTGGGATTACAGGACAGTTGTATCGCCAGTTTACGGTGACAATTGTAGTGTCCGTACTTATTTCTACGGTAGTGGCTCTGACATTGAGTCCGGTGATGTGTTCGCTGATTCTGAAGCCGGATAGCGGAAAGAAAAAGAATATCGTTTTCCGGAAGATTAATGAATGGCTGGGTATCGGTAGTAATAAGTATGTAGCTGCCGTAACTCGTACAATCAAGCATCCTCGTCGAGTTTTGAGTGCTTTTGGTATGGTGTTGATTGCTATCATGTTGATTCACCGTATTATTCCGACCAGTTTCTTACCTGTGGAAGATCAGGGATATTTCAAGATTGAATTGGAACTGCCGGAAGGAGCTACTCTGGAACGTACCCGTATCGTGACAGAGCGTGCTATTGCTTATCTGGAAAAGAACCCGTACATTGAGTATATACAGAATGTAACGGGAAGTAGTCCGCGTGTCGGAAGTAACCAGGGACGTGCTGAACTGACGGTGATCCTGAAACCTTGGGAAGAACGGAAGAGTACTACTATTGAGAAGATTATGCATACGGTGGAAAAACATCTTCAGGAATATCCGGAATGTAAAGTCTATCTGTCCACCCCTCCGGTGATTCCGGGACTGGGTAGTTCGGGAGGTTTTGAGATGCAGCTGGAAGCCCGCGGAGAAGCCACTTTTGATAATTTGGTAGACGCAGCAGATACATTAATGTACTATGCATCCAAACGTAAAGAGCTGGCCGGCTTATCATCTTCTTTGCAGTCGGAAATCCCACAACTCTATTTTGATGTGGATCGAGATAAAGTGAAGATGCTGGGTGTGCCTTTGGCTGATGTGTTTTCTACCATGAAGGCTTATACCGGTTCGGTGTATGTGAACGACTTTAATATGTTCAACCGTATATATAAGGTTTATATTCAGGCGGAAGCTCCTTACCGGGAACATAAAGACAATATTAATTTATTTTTCGTAAAAGCCTCCAATGGAGCGATGGTACCGTTGACTTCTCTGGGAAATGCATCATATACCACAGGACCGGGAAGTATCAAACGTTTCAATATGTTTACTACGGCCGTTATTCGTGGAGCAGCTGCGCAAGGATATAGTTCCGGACAGGCGATGGAGATCATGGAACAGATTGCCAAAGATCATCTCCCCGATAATATCGGTCTGGAATGGAGCGGTCTTTCCTATCAGGAGAAGCAGGCGGGAGGTCAGACAGGTATGGTGATGGCACTGGTATTCTTGTTCGTTTTCCTTTTCCTTGCCGCACAATACGAAAGTTGGACAGTGCCTATTGCCGTATTGCTTTCTTTACCTGTGGCTGCTTTGGGAGCCTATTTGGGAGTCTGGGTTTGCGGATTGGAAAACGATGTTTATTTCCAGATTGGCTTGGTTATGTTGGTCGGACTTGCCGCTAAGAATGCAATTTTGATTGTAGAGTTCGCAAAGGTGCAGGTAGATAAAGGTGAAGACTTGGTGCAGTCGGCCATATACGCAGCCAAATTGCGTTTCCGTCCGATTCTGATGACCTCTCTTGCCTTTGTGCTCGGTATGCTTCCGATGGTACTGGCAAGTGGTCCGGGTTCGGCAAGCCGGCAGGCAATCGGTACAGGTGTATTTTTCGGAATGATATTTGCCATCGTATTTGGTATCATTCTTGTGCCGTTCTTCTTTGTGATGGTGTATAAAACAAAGTCGAAAATCTTAAAACATAAGAAATAATGAAACGAAAGAAACTATATATTGCTATCCTGTTACTTGCCGGAGTACTGACTTCCTGCAAGGTAGGGAAAAGCTATGTCCGTCCTGATCTTCATTTACCCGACAGCTTGGAAAGATCACAGGATTCGGTCAGCTTCGGTGACCAGGACTGGAGGGATATTTATACAGATGCTACATTGAGAAGTCTGATAGAGCGTGCATTGGATCATAATAAAGATATGCTGATTGCTGCTGCCCGTGTGAAAGAAATGGCTGCACAGAAACGAATTTCTACGGCTGCATTGCTTCCGGATATTAAAGGAAAAGTGACAGGGGAACGCGAACTCGAGAATCATGGAGGAGATGCTTTCAAGAGATCGGATACCTTTGAAGCACAATTCCTCGTTTCGTGGGAAGTCGATCTTTGGGGAAATCTGCGTTGGGCGCGTTCGGCCAGCATTGCCGAGTATCTGCAATCTATTGAGGCGCAACGTGCATTGCAGATGACGATTGTGGCTGAAGTGGCGCAGGCTTACTATGAACTGGTAGCTTTGGATACAGAGCTTGATATTGTCAAACAGACGTTGAAAGCCCGTGAAGAAGGGGTACGTCTGGCACGTATCCGGTTTGCCGGTGGATTGACCTCCGAGACTTCCTATCGACAGGCACAAGTGGAGTTGGCACGTACGGCCACTCTGGTTCCTGACTTGGAACGTAAAATCTCTCTGAAAGAAAACGATATTGCTTATCTTGCGGGTGAATATCCTAATAAGATAGCCCGTTCCCGTTTGCTTCAGGAATTTAATTCTCCGGAAACACTTCCCGTAGGATTACCGTCTACTTTGTTGGAACGCCGTCCCGATATTCGTCAGGCAGAGCAGAAACTGATTGCTGCCAATGCAAAAGTGGGAGTGGCCTATACGAATATGTTCCCGCGTCTTGCCCTGACAGGTGGTTTCGGTAGTGAAAGTACTTCTTTGTCGGAACTCCTGAAATCTCCCTACGCAATTATGGAAGGAGCTTTATTGACTCCTATCTTTGGCTGGGGAAAGAACCGTGCGGCATTGAAAGCGAAGAAGGCCGCTTATGAGGCTGAAGTACATAGTTATGAGAAATCCGTACTGGAAGCTTTCAAAGAAACACGTAACGCGATTGTCAACTTCAACAAGATCAAGGAAGTATACGAACTTCGTGCCAATCTGGAACGTTCGGCCAAGAGCTACATGGACCTGGCACAATTGCAGTACATCAATGGGGTCATCAACTATCTGGATGTATTGGATGCCCAACGTGGATACTTTGATGCCCAAATCGGATTGAGTAATGCCATTCGTGACGAGTTGATTGCGGTGGTTCAACTTTATAAGGCTCTTGGCGGAGGCTGGGAGCAGAATCCCTAGAATTATATTATAAATTAGCTCGCTGAAGAAAACGTAAAGGCTATCTCCCACGTCGGGAGATAGCCTTAATTTTTCTTTCTTCTTCCTTTTGTCTTAAAAACAACAGAAGAAGAATTTTCATAATTCGGAAAAAAGTGCGAAATTTGCAACGCTTTTCAAGTTTGACAAGAAACTTACTAACACCTTTAAATAAAAAATTAAAGAAAATGACTAAAAGTGCATTGCAAATCGCAAGGGCTGCTTACCAGCCCAAACTTCCGAAAGCATTGGCATCAGGAGCTGTTAAGGCTGTAGCAGGTGCTGCTACTCAATCTGTAGCCGATCAGGAAGCTATCAAAGCATTATTCCCGAACACGTATGGAATGCCGTTGATTACATTCGAAGCCGGTGAAGCTGTTGCTCTTCCTGCTATGAACGTAGGTGTAATTCTTTCCGGTGGTCAGGCTCCGGGCGGACACAATGTAATCTCCGGTTTGTTCGACGGTATCAAGAAATTGAATCCGGAAAACAAATTATATGGTTTTATTTTGGGTCCTGGTGGTCTGGTAGATCACAACTATATGGAACTGACTGCTGATATCATCGACGAATACCGTAATACGGGTGGTTTCGATATTATCGGTTCCGGACGTACGAAGCTGGAAGCTGAAAGCCAGTTCGAAAAGGGTTATGAAATCATCAAAGAATTGGGTATCAAGGCACTGGTTATCATTGGTGGTGACGACTCTAACACAAATGCTTGCGTATTGGCTGAATACTATGCTGCTAAGAAGTATGGTGTACAGGTAATCGGTTGCCCGAAAACAATCGACGGTGACTTGAAGAACGATATGATTGAAACTTCTTTCGGTTTCGATACAGCTTGTAAGACTTATGCTGAAGTAATCGGTAACATCCAACGTGACTGTAACTCTGCACGTAAATACTGGCACTTCATTAAATTGATGGGACGTT
>ENA-OPXG01000176-OPXG01000176.1-human-gut-metagenome-genome-assembly--contig:-NODE-176-length-55711-cov-3.794847_pt1 | contig 55711 bp, 35 predicted proteins | sample MGYA00241519_ERZ502030 | MGnify/ENA primary metagenome ERZ502030 (study PRJEB25962, sample SAMEA2041937) | human gut metagenome | biome: human gut; feature: human-associated habitat; material: faeces...
TGAGGTCCCCGGTTCAATCCCGGGTCCCGCTACAAAGCCGAAAGGCTTTAAAATTAGGCAATTAGGAGGCTTCCACTCTTGGTTGTCTTTTTTCGTTTTTAGAGCATTTGCACGCCATTTGCACACAGCTACTTCAAAAGGATGAAAATGGATGAAAAAAGGGAGAATACAATTCATTATTGTGCTTCTTTCATACCTACTACCCTTGCAAGACCCTCAGCCCCCTTCTATGAAATATAGGAGTTTCTTTTTCACTGATTCAAGAAATTTAAAAGTTTGTCAGGCAGTTAATCCATTCATTCAAACCTCAAGATTGTGACAGTATGAAATCATTAGTTGACTCGATACCTATCATTACTTGCGCGGGAAAGAACAAAGTAGGAAAGTTCGCCACTGAGATTACTTCCAAGGATATTGTTCAACAAAGAACATGTATTACTTCGGACTAAAACTCCATGCAGTGGCTTTCCGTAGAAAAGGAACTATACCTTTTTCTGAAATGCTCATACTTTCCGCTGCTGATGAAAATGACTCCACTGTATTCAAAAGAGAATGTGTGGGAAATCTGAACAATAGAGATATGCCGATAAAATATATTCGGATATATCATTCTATAAAGAGACACAAGAATCCAAAAAGCTCGAGCTATTTACTCCTGTAAAAGCTATCAAAGGAGAATCACCTGAAATAACAAAAAGGGAGAAAGCGGCAAGAGACTTGGTTTCAACGGCAGTCTCAAAAGTCAGACAACCCATTGAATCATTATTCAACTGGTTGAATGAAAAAACAAATATTCAAAGAGCGATGAAAGTCAGATCTACATCTGGACTTCTGGTACATACGATGGGAAAAATTGCCATCGCATTAATTACTCTAATTTTTAACTAAGAATCAAATACTGATTCGCATTATATATAAAAAACAATAACACGAGCCTTGATAAGCTTACAAACTTCCGGAAAAATCCAAGCCTTCATCTACATGGAAAATCAAAACCTACAAATTAGATTAATCCTAAACACTATTATCCCAAAACAACACAATTAGTCCGGGATCTAAAGAGTAAAGAAACACTTTTTTCGAAAGTACTTTTATCTTGAGTAATAAAACAGTAGCCTACTCTCCAAATTAATTACACTGTTAGCTATACTTTTTAATTCTCTCTCCAATTACAGTACAGCTTTCTCAATAATATTTGCTGCTTGTAACTCAACACACGGTCTAAAGTTCCCTGAATACCGCTATATTTATCATATATAGCATCTTCTTGCACATATGATGTTAACCCCTCAACCAAAATTATCGGTACAACATATTCTCTAGCGACCTCGTCATTATTAAGTTCCACGACTAACATCTGATTTACTTTATTGAGAGCTTCTATTGGTTTGGAGAATTACTAAGTCCATCTGAAGAAGAGAAATTCAGATATAAATTGCAATCATAAGCTAAAAAAGTTTATTCTCTAAAACAAAAAAATAATCAATATATGACAAGGTAAGTATATTTGGCATTAAATCAATAAAGTATTATCTAGTTGGAGGAAAAAAGAATAAAATAAATAGAAACTACTGTGCTTTCAAAAAAAATGACATCGCGGGTACGTAAATAATATTTTAAGCTCGAAATCTGCACTTTCCCAATTATTAGTAGCTTCTCATCAAATACAATTTTCTTTTAATTAAACGACAATAAACGATATTTCACTCACAGCTTAAGTCGCCCTAAGTCTAGTCCCAACTGCCTGGTATAAAGCCAAGGCTGCATTTTGTCAAAGAATAGACTAATTTGTTTTTTACTTTCTAATAATATATGAAGGTGCATCGTCCATTACGATATACCTTCATTGCTATAGGTGTATAAGCAGTCTTTCATCTTCATTGTACTACTTAATTGACTGCATGCAAGACCATTGATGATATTTCCTTAGAATGTTATTTTTTTAAAAGATAAAGATGATTCTATTCCTAATGTCTTTTTTTTACTATGTGTTTTCATTTTTAATAACCCTCATTGGGGGGACAAACCGTATTTTAGAAGAATACTTGAAAATATAAAAAGACAACTAATTTTCAATGAATCAGTTGTCTTTTTTTATGAATATCCTTAAAGATAATTCAGGCTCATGGAAAGCAGCTTCTGTTTGAAGAGTAAGTAACCTTTTACTCAATAATGAATGGTCGTCCGTTGATATTTCTCAATCGTTCACCTGATACTTGTGTTGGATAGTTCATAACTTTTCTGCAGACAAACGAATCAGACCTGAAAATCACTTTAATGACTTTTACAAAGTCATCCTTAAGGTTGGAAAGCTCCAATGGCAGGTTTTTCTGTTGCAGAAACAATATTTCCCCAAAAGTCGAATCCACCGTTATTTAAGATAAATATGCCTGTACCGATTGCAGGAGAACTATCTTTCAGTTGGTAACCGTCTACCGTATTCATACCATCGCTTCCATTACCTCCAGATACAAATTGGGGATCCGCTACGATGGCACTTTGGTCTGCTTTTGCTTTCTCTCCTTGATGGTACAGATTGTTCTCATATCTGATATGTTCCTGATCATCAAATTGCAGGACTGGAGCCGAGAATATATTATTCTGAAACTCGATGCCCGGCAAGATGGCATTATTTGTTCTTTTCTGTACTGATATCTTCACATCGTTGTAAAATACATTATTGTACACATAGATAGGAACTTGTTTACCATTGGGATGTCCGTGTAACTCGAAAGTACGATAATCAAATTCGGGGTGACCATCATTTTGACTGATGTTATAACGTATAATACCATATTCAAAATCCGGTCCCGGATCTCCCATGCTTAGGAAGAAACCTCCTTCGTTATCATGACTATAATTGTATTGGATAATTTGATAGCCTGGGCTGTTAAAGTCAATATCGAAAGCTTCAGAGTCCATTTCCGAACGATTGGCCGGATTGGTAAGCCGCGTGTATGCCACTTCATTATGTTGGATGATTACGTCTTTCGCATTTCCCCAAAGGCCAGCTAATACCCCATCCAACTTATCTAAAGCATAAGCGCCAGCATGAAATATTTTGTTATATTCTACTAATACCGTTTTTGAATTCTTGGAAAGAAGGATACCTTCTAATGCTGTATAACTGATGTCATTATTACGAATTATTATGTTATCATTGTAATAATCATAGGTCCTTGCTTGACCATTATCTCCAAATAATATTCCTCTTGAAGAACAACGTTCAAATTTATTGTCTTCTACCACAAAATTTTTGAAATAACCTTGAGTGTGCTCGGGGCGGACAAATAGTCCGGCTTGCATATGACGATTCGTAATAGGCTGACCTTCAATGTCGTGTATATAGTTATTCTTTATAACGACATTGGGGTAGATACCTGCTGACTTTATCGTAATATAAATACCGCGTTTGGTATCTTTGGGTGGCATGGTTGTGCTACGGTTGGAAATATCGAAATTCTCAAAAGTCACGTTTTTAGGATTCTGTAGAAGGACTGTTTGTGCGGTATTTCCTACCAGTTTTGGTTGCTCACCACTGCCATAAGCGCTGAACGTAATTCTGTCGGTTTCTGTTCCAGTGACATTATTCAAAGATAATTGTCCAGTCCATGAACCACCGCGTTTGAAAAGAATATAGTCTCCCGGGACAAATGTCGTGTTGTTTACTTTGTCCAAAGACTTCCATGCGGTAGCGGGAGATAACCCGTCGTTATCATCATCTCCATCTACATTGTCAATGTAATATTTGGACGTTGTTAAAAGTTTCCACTTGGCATAAAATATTATTTCTTTGGACACGCTGCTTACAACATAAGGAAAGGTTATTTTATTTGTCAGCTCTTCCTCTTTGTACCATCCATCGAAACTATTACCGACTTTTACTGGAGTATTGGGTTCCACAAGTGTGCCATCTTGTTCTATTTGGGTTACATAGTTGTATCCGTCAGTCCAGCTACCACCGTTTAATTTCCATTTAATCTGTACATATTCAGTAGTATCGCTATTTGTTACAACTTCCTCTTCGGATTTTGAACAGGCCAAACAAGTGCAAGTAGATCCAAGTAATAGAGTCAGCCAACAGATATAGTACAAGTATTGTATCGAAAATGATTTTTTCTTTTTCATGTAAATAAGATTAGTTTGAAGTGATAAAATTCAAAAGATAGAAGTTGCTTTGATTCCAAACAGGCGGAATCAAAGCAACACTCTTAATGTATAAAATTTACGGTACAAATATTTGTTCTATGGTCGAGCAGTTGAATTGTCCCATACCCGGATAATTAGTAGTGGCATTTCCGGCTGCGGTTTGGCAGTTCATTCTCACGCGCACCCAGTAATTAATTCCATTATACTTCAAGGGTCTCGATGTCCGAAAGGTGATGTCTTGCCCTTCTTCGTTATTGTTTAATACACGGGCTGTTGGGAATAGGTTACCGTCAGACGCCGAGGCGTTGATGGTTCTTGATACCGACAAATAGGCTTCCTTTACATCTGGCATACCGAATCCCTCCTTTCTATTCCGTTTGAAGCGGACTGTACACTCCAGATAATTGTCGGGAGTGACTGTTGGCTTTTTCACCCATTCAATCGTCAGATAAGGTATGACAGTAAAGTCTTTAGTGGTCGTACCTGATATTTTTACTAGTTCACCAGCTTCATCACCGTCTTTGACGGGATCGTCAGCATCCCAATAGGGATAGAAATTACCATTGTAAGGGAGCATGAGATATTCTCCTGCGAACTGCTTAGTGTTACGGTAAGTTCCGTTCTGTTGTATTTTTAATGAACGGTTGCCTATGTAGTTATTTCCATCTCCCCAGCTAATCTCTCTCATGCGGATGTAGGATACTCCGTGGTCGACTTGCAACGGTTGGCCATTGTGGTCATAAATAGTACCTTGTATCGTAACGTCGGGAGCTTCATAATTGTCGATTTCGCAAGATGCCGTCATAAAACAGCCGACAATAATCGTTATGTATGCTAATAACTTTTTCATATTCTATTTCTTTATCATTATTGATTTCTGTTTTTCTGCAACAAAGGATTGGATTTTAACTCATTCGTTGGAATACCTTCGTAATAATCATTCACATTGAAGGATAAGAAAGAATTGCGATGCTCTGATGTCTTAGAGTCATAAATATATTTGCCGTCGGGTATTCCGCCATGTTCATTATCTACCGTGGCACCCTTAGCAAACATGAACGGATATAATCCTCGTCTACGGTAATTATTTATTTGGGTATCGAATGTAAACCATCTGCGTAAATCCCAGTAAATTTTGCTTTCAAAAGCCAATTCTTTATAGCGCTCTATGCGAAGAATTTGCAAAGCGCGATTGGGAGCCTCTACAAATCCTCCTTGCCCTTTGGGACCTGGTTTCGACCAATTGGTATAAGCTGCGTCCGTAGAGAGTGCACTGGTTGATGTAAGCAATGTTGCTCCTGCACGATCGCGCACATCGTTAATACATTCAAGCGCATCTTGTAACATATTAATCCCTTGATAAGTAGTCTCTCCGCTCTGTGCCAATTCAATGGCGGCTTCAGCACGGTTGAGTATAATTTCCGCATATCGCATTTCTATCCAAGGTTGGGTACTCTCATGAAGTTTGAGTTGTTCCTTAGGCATACTCAAGTTCAACCATTTACGCATGTGGAGTCCACTGGAGGTGGCTTGTTCACTACCCAAGGATGGTCCGTCTAATCCTTTCTTATACAGTTTTATATCATTGTTCACAACATAGAGGTTAGTCTGAGCTGTGGGAGTTTCTGTGGTCCACCATACGATGGAAGGATTGTCCTGCGGCATAAACGGACTATTGCTATAATTTCCCTTATTCCAAGTGGTATTGAATCTTTCTCCATTGGCACCATCGTCAATAGTGAATTTTTTGAACTTATCCACTTCTGGGTCGAACTTCTTATCGATAATACCGGCGCGGATATCATACTTAGTTTCCCAGTAAATATTTCCGGGAATCAACAAATTTGCTTTTAGTCGAGGTTCGAATCCGTCAAATAATTCATGGCAATTGTTGTATACTATGTAATTGCCGTCGTCATCGAAAGCATTAAAATGTCCTTCATTGTTCAAAGGAACTCCTTCAAACAATTCCACCCAATCGAGTGTAGGATTACTACGACTGCCATATTCGGTTGTCTGCATGCGTTTGGGGGCATACATCGCATCTACAGAATGAACAAAATTGCCATAAGAAAATAGGCGAAGCCATATCGATTCTTTATTACTTTCGGCTTTTTCCCAAATTTCAGCGTAATTATTCGTTTTGTCGGCATTTCCCCGATGAAGTTCGTAAGGGCCACCATCAAAAATTCTAGTGGCTTCCCAAGCTTGTTTGAAATAGCCGTTGGCGAGTTCTGAAGGAATTCCTTGTAACAATACGCCATCAATTTCCCAGTCTTGGAATTTCCGGGAACCATAGCGGGCGGTAGTAGCTGCATATAGTGCGGCACGGCTTTTTATTCCGGCAGCTATGTATCTGTTTGCACGACCTGTTTCGCTGGTCACAGGTAGATCGGCAATAGCATCGTCCAAGTCTTTCAGAATGAAGTTGTAAGTGTCCGCATGACTTTCACGGGCTACCCAGACAGACGATTCGTCATTGGGATCCAGATACTGCGGTTCCAGTATTTTAGGCAATCCACCATACCGTTTTGCCAATTGGAAATAGACATATGCCCTCAGGAATTTAGCTTCTGCTATCCATGCTTTTGATTGTTCTCTTAATTCCGGATAGTTAGGCAAGTCATGGATTAGAGTGTTGAGTTGACGGATGATTTTGAATCCTTCTCCCCAATAACCTTTCGCAAGCATATTATCTGAATTCAGGTTGGTATCTTGGCCAACCATCTCACCAGTATATCCCCAAAGCGGTGCTTGGCCTGTTCTTGAGAAATAGCCAGCATATGACTCGCTAGGAGTATATCGGTTTAGGGTACTGTACTTGAAATCCTCCATCGGTAATTGGCAATATATTCCAGCCATATAAGCTCGGATGCCTTCTTCGTTGTATATAGCCTCACCGGTGATGATTGTAGTAGGTGTGATATTTAAATCTTCGCAGGATGTCATATGCGATAATAAGAACATCGCCGTTGTCACTGCTATAAATATTCGTTTCATTTATTTCTATTTTTTGTTAGTACTATAATTATTAGAAAGTTAATGTTCCACCAAAGTTGAACACACGGTTTAATGGGTACATATACCCATTATGCTCTGTCGGTTTCTCGGGATCTAGGTCTACAATCTTGGTGATGGTAAACAAATTGTAGGCATTTACAAAGAGTCGGAGATTAGAGACATTCAACTTTTTCGTTACGATATTTTTGGGTACAGTAAATCCAAGTTCTATGTTTTTCAAACGAACGTAAGCACCGTTTTGGATGTTAAACTTCGAGTTCATATCTGCACGGACGAAACCATAGGGAAAGCGTCCGGAAATCCACTGGGCAGAAGGATCATAGGGGTCGATGTCTGGATTAGCTGGACGCCAACGATCCAACAAAAGTTCAAGTGCATTAGTATCTTCCCTGAACGGAGCAATTAACTGTTCGCCGTATGAAACGTACGACATGGCTGCCCCTTGGAATTGTACGTTTAGGTCGAACCATTTATATTGTGCGCCAAAGCTCAGAGCGAAATTCATCAACGGATAATTTCTTTTGCCATCCCATGATGAACCGGCATTGGTGGTAGTTGCGATCGGATGCATATCATCTCCGTCAATAACACCATCCCCATTCCAATCTTCATAAATCGGGTCACCGGGGAGGCTTCCGGAATTAGCATAGATACTATTGGATATTTGATCCCATGAATGGTAGATACCATTTTCTCCATACGCAAACCAAATGTCTTGATAGCGGTTTAGTGGATTGTTACGCCAGTTATCCCATGAATTGCTGTATGTCATTTGGTTTCGTTTTGTAACCATGCTGCGTGTCAGTGAAACGAATCCCGTGATGTGGTAATTGAAGTTTTTGTTAACACGGTTGTAATGCCTTAATTCAATTTCAAATCCTTTGGTACGGTCACCATTCAAGTTTGCCTGAGAGAAGCCGGTGCCAAATGTTTGAGGAGCTTCTGTTATGGGATTGGCCAGCAAACCGTCACGATCACGTTGGAAAAGATCGACTGAAATTCCTAAAAGTCCATTCCACAAATCTGCATCTAAACCGATATTTTTCATCTTTGAGGTATACCATGTCAAGTCCAAATTGGGAGCGTTGCGGAACCCGATGCCGTTAACAAAAGTTCCTCCGAATACAGCGCCTGCCGGTTTCATATTAGCAGCGCCTGATACCGGGTAGTCATAGCCTTCCACGAATTGGAACTGTGAAGCGCCGTCGTCACCGAGTTTTCCCCATGATCCTCTAATTTTCAAGTTATTGATAAACGGAATTTTTTCTTTGAAAAACGCTTCTTCAGAAATACGATAACCTAATTGGACGCTTGGGAAGAACCCCCATTGTTTTCCTTTGGGAAACTTGGAGGAACCATCGTAACGGAAGGTGAATTCAAATAAATATTTATCTTTGAAATCATAATTGATACGACCTACTAAAGCCTTGTTTGCTTTTTCCGTCAATCCGCTACCGGTTGCAATTTGTCCGTCAGCATCACCTGCAAATAAGTAGGGAATCGGAATAGACATATATCTGCTGCCACTAAGATCATATCCTTGGCTATAACTTTCCTCCCACAGCAGCATTGCGTTGACATGATGGCGGTCGACAAAAGTGTTTTCATAATTTATCGACCAGTTCCACAATCTGGCAAAACTTGTGGAGTAAAAACGGTCTAATTTTGTCTTGCCATTCATTGGATATGTGTTATAAGTATCGTTTGCCTCATTATAAGTATACTCATTATATCCTTTTGTAAAGGTTGAATTGTCATTAAAAGTTTTGTCATAACTGAACATAAAATTGGTAGACAATCCCTTGATGAACGGCAGTTTGTAATTTAGTGCCAGATTCGATTGCAACATGGTTTTTTTATTGCTTACTTCACCGCTTACTTCAGGATGAATCAAAGCTGCAACATTATGTGCGACATTGGCGCTAGCGGGGTGATTGTAGTAAGGCGCTTTATTGTTCGCATATATAGGCTCAATAGGCAATGAACTCCATAAATCTTTAAAGATAACATCTGAGCCGGTTGCCTGCCGTTTTGTTTCATCCATAATGAAATTTAACTTTACTGCTACTTTCAACCCTTTGATGACTTCCGCATCAAGGTTTGTGCGCAAATTATATCTTTTATAATTGTTAGAATTAGTTTTCCAGAAACTTTCCTGACTGTTATAGCCGCCATTGATGTAGTAGCTCACCTTGTCAGTACCGCCTTTTACCGAAATATTGTGTTGTTGTTGTGGTGCCGTGTTTCTCATAATTGCATCATACCAGTCTGTATCGGGCATAAGTCCGTTAGCCAAGTCCTGAAACCATTGGTCGCTGTATTTTTTGGAAGGAGTATTAATGTTACGCATACTTTGTTCATTTCTCAATGTCCCGTAATTATATGCGTTCACAGGTTTCAATATTTCTGCTGGTGTCTGAATACCGTAGTAACCGTTGTATTCTATAGAAGCTTTTTGTTTGGCTCCGGTTTTAGTCGTGATGAGTACTACACCGTTAGCAGCTCTGACGCCATAGATGGCGGCTGAGGCGTCTTTTAAGATAGAGATACTCTCGATGTCATTTGGATCTAAACGTGCGAATTCATCACGAGGAACACCGTCTATTACGAACAAGGGACTACCCAGTCCACGAATATCAAACATATTGGTAAATTGTCCGGGTTCAGAAGTGTTTTGCACTACGCGTAATCCTGGAAGCTTACCGGTCAACATATTTTGTATGTTAGTTCCTTTGGTAGTCATAAGTTGTGTGTTGTCGATTGCAACAACCGAGCCTGTCAATGAGGCTTTCTTTTGCGTTCCATACCCTACTACGACCACTTCTTCCAACTGTTCCACGTCTTCCCTCAAAACGATCTCTAGTCCTTTGTTTGATTGGATTACATTTACCTTCTGAGTGATAAAGCCAAGATAACTGAAAGTCAGTTCGGAAGGTATTTTACTTAACGAGATGGTAAAATTCCCGTTCATGTCTGTTATTGTTCCGTTCGTTGTGCCTGTTTCAACTACAGAAACTCCTGCCAGGAGTTCATCCTGCGCGGAAACGACAGTACCTTTTACTGTCACTTTTTGTGCACCCGCCTGTAGTATTCCTACGACGAACAGCCAAAACATTAGTACGATAGTACTTCTGATACATGTTTTCATTGTTGATTTTTTTAAAGTTAATACACTAAGTTTGTTAATTCATGGTTAATATATTTTGAATAAGAATTGTCTTTTTTCATTTTTCTACACCAAATTCAACTTCGTTGGCCCAATGTTCTTTCCAGTCTGGATGGAATGCCTTAGAGTTCTTTTTCGAGACGCTTCGTCCACGTGCTATTTCCATACAGGCTGCGCTGGCACCATCGTCATTGATGCGAGCCGAGAATTTTATTTTATCTCCTTTTTCAATGGCTTTTTTCACTTCCGATATTTCCGACCAAGGAATGGCACATTCGTAATACAGCGTGTTGCCTTTGCGTATAGTCACTAGTTTTCCGTCTTTCACGGCCCCGTCATAAGGTGATTTGGGTTGGCGAGGATAGAAATGTTTGCGTGGCATACCTGGAACAAGCATTCTCCAAATTTCAAATCCGCCGCCGTATTTAGGAGCAACTGTATTTAAGGCATATTCGTAATCTGTGCATTTGTATCCGATATAACGGGGCATGGTACCTTTGGTTTCGGCTTTCATTCCGTCTTGTCCTATAGGAATCACGTTGAAAGCAATCAATATATTGTCTGTTCTTTTTCCTGTTACTCCGTCTGGAAGCACACCTGTTTTGCGATATGAGAATCGTCTGATGCCTTTAGGCCATACTAGAGGTACAAGATCATCTGCGGAAACGACTTCACATTTGATGTCATTGGGCAATTGAGATTCCGCTCCTGCCAAATAATAACCGATTTTACCGTATTGGTCAATCCAGTTTCCCAATATGTTAAAATCTTTTGTTACTAAATGGGCGGATGCTCTCCCATTTTTAGTATTGGGTACATTATCCGACAAGTCAAAAAATAGTCCGGCCAATTTAACTGTGTTTCTCCATGAATCCCAAGTAGAAGTAGAGCAACGCACTCTTATCCTTCCTGCTAAATCTAATGTCAGGTAGGCTCCATTCCAAACTTTATCCACAACTGTCTGAAAGATTTCTTTTCCATCGTTTCTGTCATATACGGTTACGGTAACATTTCGTTGGTTTATATTAGGAAAGTAAAAGGACGTACGGGTATATTTGTCTGAAGGCAAATCTAAATCTACACCTATGGCTTTCGTTGTATTTGTATTCTCATAATAGCTGAGGACTCGCCCTTTGGCTGTAGGTAATTGCAAAGCTCCTTGATCTGATTCTGATACGGATTTATTTACTAGTACGGCATGCATGGCATTTATTGTTTGCATATAAGCTGTGTCTGGATAGAAGAAATCGTCATCATTGCGGGTTTCAAATCTAAGTGTTCCTTTGTTTGGGGATTTATCTGCTACCTTAGCTGCAAAGTAGAAGTAATCGTCATCATAGGCTTGATAGGTATATGCCAATCCTTCTGCATTGTTGTCAAACTGTTCATAAGGATGCCATGCAGCTTCCGTCAGAGAGATACTGCCTTTGGAAGAACCTTTGATGACTTGCGGAATAGCATCTTTCCATTCGTCCAAATTACCATCCACTTCTACTTTTTTCTTTGCAATGTAATTGACATGCATATTTTCCCAATGCACGGCGAATCCATCTTTTCCAGCATTGAAACGAACTTCAAGCGGATAGTTATTGTCCACAGTGGCAGTTCCGTTTGTCACTTTCGCTCTGATAGTTTTTGTCTCATTGGGCTTAAACGATACATTCTGCGGGTAAGATATATCCAGATTACCAATAGAAACAGATAATACACCTTTCACCGGACGATTGAGGATATTGGTCAGTTGAAGTTCCATTTCCGGTTTGCTGGCAATGGGCGACGTAAAGTCTTTAGCTATGATTTCAAGTGGTTCATACCCCAAGATTTCCGCTTTGTTAATAGCGGAAATAAGTTTGTCGAATGTGCCCTTTTTGTTTACGCGCATATAATATCCTTGATAATTTAAAGGAACTTCGTAGATGCCCTTTTTAGGGGTAATCACGTTTCCATAAAAGTCATAGAGTAGGAAGGAAGGATCTGCTTTCAGTATCATTTTCCCGTCAATAGGATCATATGCATTCAGCTCTTCTTCTATTTTTTCACGTTCAGCACAGCCAATAGGCAGTAGTTTTAACTTATCACATAATTCCATTTCTTTTTTCGCTTCACTCAAACTGCGTACTTCTCGGAATAGAATATTTTCTGTACCGAACGCTTCGCCCAAATCTCCTGCGATGACAATGGTTCCATCGTCTTTATTATTTTCATACCCATCGAAAATCATTACCCATGGAAGGCCATTCTTGAAAAGTAGCTTATTGAACTCCCGTTCCCCAATCATGCTTTGTGCTGCGCCCATAGCAGCTGCAGTTGACCATGTATTGTGCAATTTGAGCACTTTTTCTTTTCCTTTCTCTGTACGGATTTCTATGTTACGTACTGATCGATTCGGATCGCCCGAATACATATATCCACCAAATATTCCCATTGACCTATCGTATCCGGCAGAGCGGTTTACTGCAATGACAAGTCCTATGCGGTCATCCGTATTCCCAACCCAGCTTTCTGTATCCCATATCTTCACACGTCCTTTATAGTGCTTACGATTATTCCATTCAGGATATAACACTGGTGATTCCATACCTTGATAGTGTATGGACAAGAAATCAAATATAGGTAACATATCCATAGTGCCATCTGCAAAAAATTTATCTAAAGCATTTGAATTGGAATCGCCTCCTCCTACAAGGACATCAATGCCTTCTTCACGGGCTTCAATCACCGCTTCAGCCATTTTCGTATATATCTCTTTGTACCTTATCATATCAGCCTGCCAACCGGATATGGAAGTTCCTTCCCAAGGTTCATTCCATAAACAGACAGCTGTTACCGGTCCTTTGGGCCAGCCGAAATCAAGGCATAGTTCTTTCACATATTCCTTAAAGTCCTCATCCAATTCTGGAAGCCATACCAAGTCTTGTTTCGTGCGAAGAAATACTGCATTTTCGTCCAAATGTGGGCGGGCAATACCTAACGGCGTTGATTGGGCAACACGTCCTTCGCCAAACATCAACATGACTGTGATATTACTGTCTGCGAAATCCTTCATCAGTTGTGTTAAATCTTGTTTAAATATTTGATAATCAGGATTAGTCGTTGAAACGAAAGGAATGCCATAACGAATGGATTGCACACCCACTCGATTTAAGAAATCTACACCTAAATAATCTAAGGACTGTTTGGGATATTGCATCTTTACTGACGAAGGTTTCATGCTGTAAGCAAAGCTTGTTCCTAGCATACGGCCATGATTTCCAAGATCAAACACAACAGCATACCCTCCGAAGTCCTTAATATCATCCACTATTATAGATGTGTTGATATAACCATTAGGTGCAATCGATAGGTGTGTCGGGATGATCTTTTCGTAGTCATATTTGACAATTTTGGGCAGCCAAATATCATTTGGAATACCTTTCGTTCCATATCGGAATACGTGTACTTTAGCATCTACATCTATCTGCATTGATGTATTGTTAACTAATTGGAATTTCAGCCGGATATCGTCTCCAGGCCAAAATACATTAGCCGGTGCCGATGATTCTATCAAGTTCACATTAAAGTCATAAGACCTTAATCCATTTTTTACACCCATGACTTCTTCATAATCTATCCAGTCCTCAGGAGCTTTCATTTGTGCAGTTAAGGTTGATATAGCAGCAAAAGTTCCAACTATGAATGTAAGTACTTTCTTTTTCATATTATTGATTTAATAAGTTAACGCCTTGCTCCATCATCCGCTGCACCTCTAAACCTGCAAAAATAACAGCGAATACACCGTGTGTGTCATCATCGTAAAACGGGCGATTCATGTAATAATTAATATCTTCAGTACACATAGTTCCTATACAGATTTTATGCACCGTTCCATCATCTTCAATTTCAGAGGCCACGGCGTTCCATCCTTTTAATGCGATTGGAGTAAATTTCTTTTTATCAATCCATCCGTATCTAACCCCACGGGCTATAGCCATCGTAAAGATGGCCGTACCCGAAACTTCTTCGGGAGAGTCATTTCGTTCGATAACATTGTGCCAGAAACCTTCTTTATTTTGATATTTGATCAAAGAATTAACAAATTCCCGATACTGCTGGAGGATGGCTTTATATTTAGGATGACTCCTGGGTAACATCATCAACACATCCGACATGGCCCAAATAGCCCATCCATTAGCACGTGACCAATGAGGAAGTTTCACATCTGGACGAGAAGTATAATTGGCGTGCATATATAGTTTGGAGTCTTTATCCCACACGTGTTTCGTGAAGTCCAGAATTTGATTAGCTGCATCGTCAAAAAAGACTTTCTGTAATTCCGGAGAGTCACTGTATGCTCCGGCTTGTATCAAAAAGGGAATTCCCATAAACATATCGTCCACCCATACAGTATATTTTTCTGGAGTGTCTCGGGTATAATTGCTCATACCTTCGCTTCTAATTTGCCCGAAACGGGCATAATTGATCATTTTATCTATGTAAGCTTGGTAAACCTCTCGGTTCTTAAACTCCTTCTCCATACGCAAACGATATAGGATAGGTAATGAAGGGGCTAATGTGAAATCGAGCAATGTGGAGTTTATCACCAATGCATTGGCTGAATTATAGCCACGTAACGTATTGACTTGATAGTCTACAAAAGGTATTCCTTCCATTTGGAAGTCGCAATAATCAATTGCCCACTTTGTATATTTAGATTCTTTGGTCTGTTCGCCAAGTAATTGCATGGCCCAAGCTACACCGCTATTGTGATAATTCCACTGGTAAGTAGTTCCCCATGGCTTAGGGTCTATCATGTCGCCTAGTATTTCTACTTTGGGAATTGTCCAGGTAACCGCTCCTTTAAGCCCTTGGTACATACGACCAAACTTAAATTCATGTTCGGGTTCGTATGCGATATCAATATCACCCTTGAATGGGCCGACAACAAGCCAATTAGTAAGTTCGGATAGTTGCTGATCCACATTTTTTAAATTAGTGAGTCCAATTTGGGGATAACTCCGAGCCGTAAGCAGTACTGCGTCATTGTCGCTGGGTGGTTGAAGGAACACACACCATTCCTTGCCGATGGTTGCTGACTTTATCAATATATCGTTATTACCTTTTTTTAGTGGAAGTTGGAATGAGGAAGTTAGTTTCATACTTCTTTCTCCCCGATCTATCCGAATGTCTCGTTTTCCTTTATATTTATAAACAAGTTTTCCGTTGCACCAAATTTTGCAAGCGTCGTTATGATCTGTTTCTACAGAAATCGTTGTGTCACGTGGAAATGAGAGTTGTGTATAAGCGTAAGCCACCGCCTTTTGCCCCAAACCGAAAGTACGTCCAAAATCCACAAAAGTCAATTTACTAAAAGTTTGGTTTTTGGAGGCAGGTTTTAATTTATAGGCAAAAGGAGTTTCTCGAATTAGTTTGTCACCAACCTTTTTTACCTTCTCAATTGGTAATTCCTGTTTTTGTTTGGGAAAGAGAGTGCCTATACCCAGCAATACAGTCAATAATAAACATATCCATTTTTTCTTTTTCATTGCGTATTATTAGTTAGATAATATGATTTTATTTATATCTGCAAACATACTCGAAATAATGTATATAAATAAAAACAAAAGAATAAAAAAGCAGGAACAAAAGCGATACAAAACAGGAACAAAAGTTTATAAGTTACTGTAAAACAATGCATTGTTTTTTTCTAAAAAAAATAGACACTCTTGGATGCCTTTTTCTTTTTTAGCTCCGGTTTGCGCTATGGTTTGCGCTAGCGTCAAATTCAATGTAACATGGTTCAACAAATTTTATCTCTACAAAGATACTATTTTACTTTCAAATTTTAATTGAAAAGATTAATAATACAATTGTACGACATTGCTATTCTATAAAAAACAGCAAATGAATTTCTTCAAATAGCGATAACCATGTTAGTTACCACCATACCAAAGAGATATTTAATTCAAAATGTCAAAGTTACATTTATAGGATAATTACCAATCATCATTACTTGTTTGCAATGGCTTCTTTAGAACTGTATCAATTTTGTCTACAAGGATTTTATAACATGATAGTGAATAAACAAAAGCTCGTGATGAGGTTACTTTAGGATGTTGTCTGTTTTCTGTAAATGGAAAGCAATCAGAAAGTGCCCATATTTGGGTATCTTTAGTAACGCCATTACCTGTTACACCAAAACCACCACCAAACATTATGACATATCCACTATCGTCATTTATCTTCAATACCTCATAGTTCTGTAAGGTATATGTCATTCGAATACGTTCTTCTTTAAAATCAAATTTAATAAGTGGTCGAATACTTACTCTATATGAGTTATCTCCCATAGTCCGTTTTGCAATATTAGGCAGATAACAACGTGCTATGATTGTTCTTTCTTCCTCATTTGAAACCTGTATAGCTGACTTTGCATCAGAAGACATAGATTATAATGTTGAGTTGGAAAAACGATCGAAGTTTTCCCAAAAAAATAGAAATACGTCATTTACTATATCTTTCGCAGTCTCTTCATCTTTCATAAAACTGAGAGCATGCTGATATAATTGCTGATAATGTTTCTCAAATAACATTTTGAATGTTTTCTCTTTTTCTATATCCATTCTGCTATTATGAATGCACCTTTAATTATTGCAAAATAAAGAAATTATTTCTATTTATGTGTAAGGTAATCACATCAAATTTTGAATAATCTTTTGAGATGCTTCATATTATCCAACAACACTAGATAGGATAGACTGCATGGACTTCGGGAGATTTGACTGGTTATTCATAAATATCTGTATATAAATATTGTTTTTAGGATTAAATTCCAACAACTTATCCCTACATCTGTTGGACAAAAGGTACGGTGAGGAGTTATAAAGCTGTTTGAATCTATTATATATTTCATAATCTTGGATAAAAAAAGGGGAATTCAAGATTTTGTGAAATGTATCGCCTTTCAAACCCGTCAGACGATAAGCATCCATGTGAAGCAACATATTCCTATTTAACGCATTATTTACATGACTTAGAAAAGTGCAACTACTTTTTTTGATCGCAGAAGGATAAAAATTACCGCCCTGATTATTATCTCTTTTTATTTTCGGTTCATTTTTCCAAATATTATATAATTGAAAAGATACTAAAGATGACGACAAAGTCAATCTGTCCAAAATCCATTCTACGAAGATATTCAGAAAGCCACTCTTGACGTTCCTTCATCTCGATTATAATATCGTAAACATTGATGTTATGGGCTCTGTTTTCTTTTTTACCCAAAAAGGTATGGGAAAAGTTTCTTGATTTTTTTAACATATATCCCAGTGGTGCATAAAATTTACGAGTAAACTATTCTATATTTTTAAAAGTGGGAAGCTTCGTTACATCTAACCATTGCTGAAACTTAGGATTTTCCAAAACATATTCATCTACAGTTTTTCCCATTCGTTCAACTGCCCAAACAAGATACTAAATGGTGCGCATAAGCTTCAAATAACATAAAACAATTTCCAAGTTGTTCCGAAATCAAATCCAATATAACATAGTTCAACAAAAGCTCAATTACATTTCTGTCAGAAGCCAATGTTAAACAATAAAAATAGCCTCAACTTACTATAAATTGAGGCTATCGAAATATCATTTAAAAAATCTCTCTATTCCCATTCTATAGTCGCGTTAGGTTTCGGTGACATATCATAACAAACGCGATTTACATTCTTCACTTCTTTCAGGATACGGTCTGTTATCTTCATCAGGATAGGCCATTCTATCGGTTCGATAGTAGCCGTCATAGCATCTACCGTGTTGACAGCGCGAATAATCACCGGCCAATCAAAAGAACGGGCATTATCACGTACACCAACAGATTTAAAATCGGGTACTACCGTAAAGTATTGCCATACCTTTTTATCCAATCCGGCAATCTGAAACTCTTCACGCAAAATAGCATCGGACTCACGTACAGCCTCCAAACGGTCACGCGTAATAGCACCTAAACAACGTACGCCCAAACCTGGACCAGGGAAAGGTTGACGGTAAACCATCTCATAAGGCAATCCCAACTCCAAGCCACAAGCACGAACTTCATCTTTAAATAATTGGCGCAATGGTTCTACAAGTTGGAATTTTAAATCTTCGGGCAAACCACCTACATTATGGTGAGATTTCACCATTTTAGCAGTTTTCGTTCCACTTTCCACAATATCCGGATAAATAGTACCTTGACCCAAGAAGTCAATACCATTCAGCTTACGTGCTTCTTCTTCGAACACACGAATAAACTCACCACCAATAATTTTACGTTTCTGTTCCGGATCTTCCACACCTGCCAGTTTATTCAGGAAACGATCGGTTACATCTACATAAATAAGATTTGCTTTCAACTGGTTGCTGAATACCTCAACCACATCTTCAGACTCTCCCTTACGCATCAAACCATGATTAACATGTACGCAAACCAGATTGTTACCAATTGCCTTCAGAAGTAAAGCTGCTACCACAGAACTGTCAACTCCGCCCGACAAAGCCAGCAAAACTTTCTTATCACCTACTTGACGCCTAATCAACTCGATCTGGTCATTAACAAAATTCTTCATGTTCCAGTTAGCTTCAGCTTTGCAAGCATCGAAAACAAATGATTTCACTGCTGCCTTTATAGCCTCAATATCATCTGTAAATTCTGCCAACTTCACTTCGCAAGTTGCTTTATCGTGACCTGCAGCCATGACGGGAATCCCCAAAGTATAGATAGCCGGATTTACATCAATGGCAACGCCATCAATTACATTATTCGGTCCACCATTGATAATAATACCCTTTACATTGGGCAATGCTTTCAGTTCTTCCACTGTGATATCGTGAGGATAAATCTCACTATAAACTCCTAATGCACGGATGGCGCGAGCCAATACCGTATTCTCATGACTACCCAAGTCAAGGATAACAATCATATCCTGCTTCATCTGATTTTGGTTGTTTTTAAGTTATTGTATTGTTTATTATTCACTATCGTTTCCAAACGGTCTGCAAATATAAAGATTTTTAGAGAGACTATAATACATTGATTCTCTAAAGTTTCAGAACAGAGTAACGTTTTTAGCAATTATACTATCCCAAATAAAAAACAAAGTTACAACCTAAATCAAGCAGATACCAAGAATTACACTTTGCAAAATGGCAAAGGACTATTTTTCTATAACTACAATATTATTATTTTGTACGAACTAAGAAAAAAAGATGCATTCACAAACAGTATAGAGTTTGAAAGACTTCTTTTATCCTAGATATTTTATACTTTTGCTGCATAAACAGAGAATCAACATAATATTTCACTATGAACGAAGAGAAAAGTCCCTTTATAAAAGGTATAAATGAGCAACACCCAACCGCTTATCATCAACTTTATAATGAATATTATAAGGCATTAGTGTTGTATGCTATTAATTTTCTCTCTTCCCAACAAGCAGCAGAAGATATTGTACAGGATCTTTTCGCAACTATGTGGGAAAAGAAAATGAGATTCTTATCATTACCTTCTTTCCGGACTTATCTCTATAACTCTATACGGAATGCTTCTCTCAATTATCTAAAACATCAAAATGTAGAATCTCTTTATCTTGAACGTTTAGCAAGCACTTATCGAGAAATCACAGAAGAAGAAGATACCAATGAAGAAGAAATATACCGGTTACTTTTTCGCGCTATCGATAATTTACCAACACGCTGCCGGGAAATATTCCTATTGCACATGGATGGGAAAAAAAATGAAGAAATAGCTACCGCACTAGGAATTTCGATCGAAACTGTAAAGACACAAAAGAAAAGGGCTATGCAATCTATCAAAGAACAGATGGGTACATGCTACTTCTTACTCCCTTTATGTGACATTTTGTATAGTTCCAAGTTTTTTTCATAATCAAAATAATCTTTTTTAGAAAGTTTGTACCTCTTTTTAATCTTCATGTTGTCTTATTAACAAATGATAAGACAACAGATATATGAAGATAAAGGTAGATGCAGAAAAATTAATAGCCCAATATCTACTCGGTGATCTTACTGATCCCGAAAAGGAACAGCTTGACAATTGGGTCAAAAGCTCTCCACAACATGAAGAGTTTTTCAACCGTTTATGCACAAATATGTCTTTTCGTAAACGCTACGAAGCATATACACAAATAAATTCACATCAGGCATGGAAACATTTTAAGAAAAAATATTGCCAAGTATCAATCACATCAATTTTTCTGAAATATGCAGCTATCTTTATATTACCTATAATAATAGCAGCAGGGGGATGGTATTTTTACACTTCTTCCGAAATACAAGTATCAGACAATCTAACTTTGGGTGATGCAATTCAGCCAGGAATTCCTAAAGCTACTTTGATTTTAGCTGGCAACAACAAGCAATCACTTACCCCAACATATCCAACACCAGTTAAAGTTAATCATTCCACAACTGCTATAGCACAGAACGGTGCTCTTATCTATCCGACAACACCTAATACAAATATAGATAGTATTCTGAAACAACGGAGCGAAGTTATAGAAAATAATACGTTAACCACAGAACAAGGTAATGAGTTCAGAGTAACCTTTGAAGATGGAACAACCGTACATCTTAACTATAATACAGAATTACGATATCCAATAAAATTCAGTCAGACGAAACGTATGGTTTATCTTAAAGGAGAAGCCTATTTTAAAGTTGCCCAAGATACTCGTCCTTTCTATGTTATCACCGACCATGGAACAATAAAACAGTATGGCACAGAATTTAACGTTAACACTTTTAGCCCCGAACGTACAGAAGTTGCATTAGTAAAAGGAAGCATTAGTATTATACCCACAAAAAGCAGCCAAGAACAATTCATTAAACCTGGACAATTAGCCCATATTGAGCAAAAGAACAGCAATATATCAATACATAATGTAGATCTAACTCCCTATATAGCATGGAATGAAGGACGACTCATCTTTGAGAATCGCACTTTGGAGAATATTGTTGAGATCTTAGAACATTGGTATAATGTAGACATTTCCTTTGGCACTTCCGAACTTAAACAACTTCGATTTACAGGAAACATGGACCGATATGCCACAATCAGCCCCATATTAAAAGCAATAGCACGTACTACGAATTTACAAATAAAGATAAAAGGAAGAGAGATTTTAATCACAGACAATTAATTACTAATTAAACAAGAAGAAAGAATGAGAAAGACAAAAAGTAGAGAAAGAGTCCGAATACTTTCTCTAGTAATAGTATTATTACTATTACCCACAATGATGTTTGCCATTCCTAAAAGTGGCAAAAAAGTAACTTTAAATCTGGAATCTGTCACTGTCAAAGATTTTTTCGATGCTTTAAGACAACAAACCGGATTAAGCTTTGTCTACAACACAGAGCAGACAAAGTCACTGAAACCCATCACCATCCATGTAAAAGATGAAACTGTGGATAGCGTACTACGCACTGTTCTTAATGGAACAGGACTCACCTATAGCATGGAAAGAGATATTGTTACCATCTCTAAAGCTGAACAACAAGGAGATAAACGCTCCGCAACCGGTATTGTATCAGATGAAGAAGGATACCCCTTACCCGGTGTTAATGTTGTAATTAGTGATCTTCAACGATTTGCTATAACTGACAATAATGGTAAATACAGTATAGAGATTCCAACTAATACAACATGTACTATCACCTTTTCATATATCGGAATGTCCACTCAACAAGTGATGATTAATAGTGGTCGGAATGATGTACGGAAAAATATTACTCTAAAGAGTGATACTAAATTAGATGAAGTTATCGTTACTGGTATTTATACTCGTAAAGCGGAAAGTTTTACTGGGGCAGCAACTACTATTTCAAGCAAAGATCTGATGCGTGTCGGAAATCAGAATGTTTTTCAAAGTTTGAAGAACTTAGACCCTACGTTATACATCTCAGATAATTTCAGCATGGGGTCCGATCCTAATACAACTCCAACAATGTCCATGCGTGGTACCTCCAGCTTTCCAACAACAGAGACAAGTTCATTAAAAAGCAACTATCAAAATCAACCTAATCAACCCTTATTCATTCTTGATGGTTTTGAAACAACTGCCGAAACTGTGATGGATATGGATATGAATCGGATTGAAAGTATCACAATCTTAAAAGATGCCTCTGCTAAAGCATTATATGGTTCAAAAGCTGCCAATGGTGTTATTGTTATTGAAACCAAACGGTTGGCAGGAAATGAACAACGCATCACTTATAATGGAAGTCTTTCGTTTGAAATGCCCGATTTGACAAGCTATAATTTATGTAATGCACTGGAAAAACTTGAAGCAGAACGTTTAGATGGAGTATATAGAAATGCAAATTTAGATACTCAAATCAAACTTAATCAGTTATACAACACACGCAAACAAATGGCCTTACAAGGATTAGATACATACTGGTTAGCCAAGCCACTCCATACAGGCATTGGACATAAACATAATCTCAATATCGAAGTCGGAGATTCACAAAGTTTGCGTGCCGTACTTGATTTCACATACAATCAGATTGCAGGTGTCATGAAGGGATCCGACCGACGTAATATTTCAGGCAATGCCAATATTTCTTATCGTCGTAACAATATTATATTTAGAAATATATTCTCAATAATATCTAATAACAGTAATGACTCTCCATATGGTTCATTCAGCGATTATAGTAAAATGAATCCTTATTGGCAAGCAACTGATGAAAATGGGAAAGTACTACGTTGGGCAGAGTACAATGATGATTTAAAAGTGGCAAATCCATTATATGATGCCACTATCGGTACCAGTTTCACCAGTAGTTACCTAGAATTCACCAACAACTTTTATACAGAATGGTTATTTCACCCTGATTGGAAAGCAACTATACGTTTGGGAGTTTCACAAAAACGAAATAATTCGGATGATTTCTATCCAGCTCAACATTCCATGTTTGCTACTTACACCTCACAGGATGAAATAATACGCCGTGGGCAGTATATAATGGAAAATGGGAAATCGAGTTCGCTGTCTGGAGACTTCAATATAAATTATAACAAAATGATCAAGAAACATACAATCTTTGCCAATGCCGGTTTCTTTTTATCAGAGGATCAATATTCAGCTTACCAACATACGGCCGAAGGTTTTTCAAACTCCAGTAATGCAGACATAACATTTGCCAAACAATATTTGGCTGGAACAACCCCTAAAGGAAGCTCATCTATCAATCGTGAAGCAAGCTTTTTATTAGCTGCATCTTACGATTATGACAACAGATACTTAGCAGATGCAACCATACGTGAGAGTGCCTCTTCCTTATATGGTTCGGATAATCGATGGGCTAATAGTTGGTCATTCGGTCTAGGTTGGAATTTACACAACGAGGTATTTATGAAAGACATATCTTGGATCAAACAACTGAAATTACGTGCCTCTGTCGGATTGACAGGAAACCAAAATTTCAATACTAGTGCAGCCATAGCTACTTATCAATATTATTCAGGAATCACCTATGGAGGAACAACAAATCCTATGACAGGAGCCTACTTGAATAACCTTCCTAACTCAAAATTAAAATGGGAACAAAAAAAAGATTATAATGTGGGCGCAGATATAAGAGTTGCCGGACTTACACTAAAATTTGATTACTATTCTGCTGATACAAAAAATATGCTAACCGATGTAAGTATCCCTACTTCCACTGGGTTCAGCAGTATAAAAGACAATCTAGGACTAGTACGTAACTCGGGTATTGAGCTCAATGCCAATTATACTATATGGCAAGGACCAGAAGGTTTCGTCAATCTATATGGTACTTTTGTTTATAACAAAAACAAAATTATTCGTTTATCCGACAGCATGCGCGCATATAATGAAAAAATGCAGAAAATGGCAGAAGAAGCAAATCAGTCTGCCCCTGTATTGATGTATCAAGACGGAATGTCAATGAATACAATATGGGCAGTGCCCTCTGCTGGAATTGATCCTCAAACAGGACAAGAAGTATATATTAAAAAAGATGGAAGCTATACTTATGTTTACTCTTCAAATGATATGGTTCCAGCCGGTGATTCCAGTCCTAAATATCGCGGCACAGGAGGATTTACAGCTGAATATAAAGGAATCGGAATTAGCGCAACACTCAGCTACTTAGCAGGTTGTCAATTTTATAATTCCACATTAGTAGACCGAGTAGAAAACGCAGATATTGACTATAATGTAGACAGACGTCTATTGGAAGGGCGATGGACTACATACGGTCAACAAACACAATATAAGAAGTTTGATTCTAAAACAACAACTCGTGCAACAACTCGTTTTGTACAAGACCGCCGTGAGTTATCTATCTCGGCCATTAGTGCTTATTATGAATTTCCACGTTCTATCTACCAAAAATTATATATGCAACGTCTAAGGCTAGCATTCAATATGAACGACATCGCAACATTTTCATCAATAAAAGTAGAACGAGGATTAAACTATCCATTTGCACGAACAATGTCATTCTCATTAACTGCAACATTCTAAATTATTCAATATGAAAAAGTATATATATATTATCCTCATTTATATGACAAGCCTTATCACTATCTCTTGTAGTGACTGGTTTGATGTAACCGCACCATCAGAAATACGCAAAGATGATCATTTTAGTTCTGTTACCGGCTTTCAACAATCTCTAATAGGTTGTTATATCGGAATGACTGATGATGCACTCTATGGTACAAACCTTTCTTGGTTTGCAACAGAAATTATGGCACACCAATTCAATCCTTATGTAAATTCAACAAATATAGGTTTAGCGTATTGGCTACAATCTTTCAATTATACAAATACTTACACAACTCCGACAGTTGAAGAGATCTGGGAGAAAGCGTATAATGTGATAGTCAATGTTAATGACGAACTAGCCAATATAGAAGAAAAGAAAGAAATACTTGACGACCTCAACTACCATATTATTAAAGGAGAATTATTAGCCATTCGAGCTTATATACATTTTGATCTATTACGACTTTATGGTTATGGTAACTGGAGTCAACGAGATACAGAGCTTGATGAGAAACGAACCATACCTTATGCTACCGAAGTTTCCAAGGACCCAGCTCCCCAATATAGTGGTGCAGAAACAATCAAATTACTACTAAACGATTTAAATGAAGCAGCTGCTTTACTGAAAGACTACGATCCTATTACTAAAACCAAAGCTGCTTCTTTCTACCAAGAATATAACGAAGAAGGCTTTTTTAATGAGCGTACTCTCCGTATGAACTACTATGCTGTAAAGGCATTACAGGCACGAGTATATTTATGGAGAGGAAAAAATGAAGATATCGTCAATGCGTTATCAGCAGCTAATGAAATCATCACAGCATTAGAAAATAATATTGCAATCAATGAAATGTATACTTATTGCAATTTCCTGACTCCAGAAACTGTCAACAAATCTTGTACTTCTATGAGTCGTGAGAATATTTTTGGATTAAATGTGTCTGACGTTGCTTCACGAATTGTTAATTATATCAAACCATATTATCTCGACAGTGAAAACACACCTATGTATTTACTCACAACAGATGCTATGAGTTTATACGAAAATTCTGCAACGGATATACGCTTAACAACATTAATGGAGCCAAACACTAACGCCCAAAACACAGGATATACACCATTGAAAGTTTATCAATCTGATCTTGCTAATGATTACAAGAACAAAATATCCATGATTCGTATTCCTGAAATCTACTATATCGCGGCAGAATGTTATGTCAAACAAAATAATCCCAATCTGTCACTCGCTCTTAACTGTTTGAACACTGTGCGTGAAAAAAGAGGATTATACACACCTTTGGAGGATTTAGATGCCGAACAAATTTTAGTAGAAATTCAAAAAGAATATCATAAGGAATTCCTGTCAGAAGGAGTTATGTTTTACTACTATAAAAGAACTGGAACTAAAACCATTCCTAACTATACAGAAGACATGGGGGACGCACAATATGTACTTCCTTATCCAGAGTTTGAAATCCAATCCGGACGAGTTCAATAAGTTAAATAAACTACAGAATATGATGAAAAAAATAAATTATATAATCGGAATAATAATTGGCATCTTTTTCAGTTGTGAGAACGAAACCATTCCCTATTATAACAGCGAAAATGACGCTGTACGTTTCAGCAATAAAATCAATGATGGATATGGTGGCGATGGAATAGTATATCAAAGTTATTCATTCGTCTCCAATCCTTTGGATGAATATGTGATATATGATATACCTGTAATACTAATTGGTAATACTAGTGATAAAGACAGAACTGTCAACTATACAATAGATACAGAAAAGAGTACAGCAACAGAAGGATCCTATGAGCTAATGGAAGGAATAATCCCCGCCAATCACAACGAAGGATATATAAGGATTAAATTATATAATGTAACTGGAGATAAGACGTATGAACTACGAATATCTATTCAATCTTCTGACGAATTAGAAAAAGGTCCCTCACTATATTTAAATGCAGCTTTGTCATGGAGTAATTCAATACCCACTCCTCCTAACACATATACTAGAATAACATATAATATGTTAATACAAAGCCCATTATCTTTTTCGTCCCCTAGTATTAGCTATTACAGCCCTAATGCACTTAAAACCATAATAGCTGCTTTTAACTGGAATGATTGGGATAATCCGGATGCACATCCCGAATATCCGGCTGCATATAAAAGATATTTCACGCAGGCCAATTATAAGTATCTACCTCACTATATTCTATTAAATATTGAACAAAGCTATTCTAGTTTTGCAACTCAACTAGGAAAATACATAGAAGAATATAATAGCACACATGGCACACCACTATTACATGATGCAGGTACCTTATTGGGTCAACCAATTGAAGCTCGTAAATATTAACATAAAATAAAGAAGTATGAAAAAATATATATTTATTAGTCCTCTATTGCTATGTCTACTCAGTTTATATTCTTGCTATGACGATAGTAGTACATTAGCAACTAACAATATAGGCAATATTACTTTTACAGAGAAACAGAGTGAACTTTATGTAGGAAGCATGGAAGAATTAACATTGACACCTGACATTCAAATTGCCGAAGGTACCAATACAAATGCATTAACTTATGAATGGGCTTTAACAGAAACTCCTGTCACATCCTCTTCTTCCTATAATTTTGAATATGAAATTATCAGTACAGATCCTCAATTAAATTATATCGTAGAACGTCCGGTGTCTACCTCACCATACACTCTATTATTAACTATAACAGATACTGTTCATGATAATCTGCAATATACTAAATACTGGAAAATATATGTACAAAGTACTTTTCTTGATGGATTATTAATCAGTGACACACAAAATGGTACAACATCAGATCTAACTCTTATAAACAATCAAGCATTTACCGTGAATTATAATAAGGACGAACAAATCTTTCGAAATATATTAACATCGCTTAATGGACAGCCTTTTAATGGTCTAATGCAAACACTTGTTTATGAAGTGATGGGATATGGTTCATCTATTCAAACAAATCAGGTCTGGACTATTTTAGGTGATGCAACATTAGCGCGTTTTAATTGTCTTGATTATACACAAAATGGTCAATTCGAGGATCAGTCTCTCATCATTGACAAACCCAACGGATTGCAAGTATTATCGGCTTTTCAAAGCCACAACAATTTTTATATTAATACTTCCAACAATTTGTATACTCTAACTCCATCAACAGTAAACAGATTTAGTAGTCCTGCTGGGGCATTAAGTTCATATAAAGCAAACAATAACGTAATAGCATATAGTCCTAATACCGGACATGTATCCAATTCTTTATCTGGAGCTGACCAGCAACATCTAACATTTTATGATAAAGAACGTGCAGCATTCATTACTTGTAATGGTTCCGGACAATTTATGCAAGTAAAAAGCTTTGACGCTAATAATAATTTTGATCCGAACAAATTACCCAATCAAACAGCAATTTCCGCTGTTGTATTTGAAGATATGAGCCAAATTGTATTTCTCATGAAAGATGATACGAACGGAACATATTCTATTTACACTTTTAGTAGATACATTGGAGAAGAAGGCCGTTATGATGGAGATAACTGGATAGTCACTTCACCCAGTCAACCTGCATCTGCCAGAAATAAATATACGATTCCATCGGAAGGAACCGCATTGCTAGATAAAGCAATATCTATATTCTTTTCAAACAGAAATCTATTATTATATGTAACTACTACTGATGGCATCTACACCATAAATTACGGGGCTGGTAGTACTGCCACTGTTTCGACAACAGCCAAATATACTCCACAATCCGGAGAAATTATTACGAAAGCTAAAATGTATCAACAAGGGCTATATAATTACAATTGTGATTTAATTGTCGGAGATAATCCTACTGTCCCTCAAACCGAATGGAATAATAAAGCTATCATTGTTACTACACAATCAAGCGAATATGAAGGAAAGGTACACATTATCCCAATTACACAAGTTGCTAGTGGCACACTCGACCCTTCCAAAGCCAAAACCTATGATGGTTTTGGCAAAATTCTAGATGTAACGACAACAGGATATTAATCTAATTTCATAAAAATACATTAAAGAACTGATATGAGAAAAAAAATCCTCTTACTTGCAGCAATGGTGGTAGCTTCGTCTACCACCATTGACGCACAGCGTAAATTTCCATTCTTCTGGAAAAAAAAGAAGGCAAAAACGGAACAAACAACTCCTGCAAAAAAGGAAAGTGAATATGATAAACTATTTAAGAAAAAGCATGAAACAGCTAAGGGGCTGATTACTCTCCACCTGCTGGATGGAAAAGTGTATTTTGAACTTCCTGTGGATTTAATCAATAAAGATATGCTTATTGGCTCCACTGTTACCAGTATCTCTGATAATGGTAATGCCGTGGTCGGTTCCAAACCAACCGATCTACTCCATGTCATGTTTACACGAAATAAAACACATGTACAATTACGTCAGGTAAACACTGATTATATTACTGGTAGCACACAAATTGATGAAGCTTTACGCAAAAGTACACTAGGAGCAATTATTAGTAACCAGAAAATTCAGGCATATAATAATGACTCAACTGCTATCGTATTCGATATGACCGGAGTTTTCTTAAGCGACAACAAAAAAATGAGTCCGTTCGATCGTAATTCAATCTATGGAATGTACAATCGTACAGAGAATTATCAATCCGACTGCTCTTACATTTCACAAATCAAGGCTTTCAAAGATAATGTTTCTATTAAAAGCTGTCTGTCATATACATTCTCTGTCAGCAATTCACAAGGGGCATCACTCATAAAAGACCGTCCATTCACCGCAGAAATGACACGTTCCATCATGCTGTTGAAAGAAAAGCCTTACCGTCCACGTATGGCAGATTACCGTATCGGTGTATTCTTTACCGGACGCGAACAACTAGGCGAAGGAGCTAAAACGACCGCACCCGTTTACTATGCCAATCGATGGGATATACAACCGTCTGACACTGCTGCCTACCTACGTGGTGAGAAAGTGAAACCCACTAAACAGATTGTTTTCTACATCGATAACACTTTTCCGGAAAAATGGAAACCATATCTGCGGGAAGGAGTCACCCAATGGAATGAATTATTCGAGCAGATTGGATTCAAAGATGTTGTAGCAGCCAAAGATTTCCCGACTGATGATCCGGAATTCGATCCGGACAATATCAAATATTCATGTGTTCGCTATGCTCCATCAAGCATTGAGAATGCTATGGGACCATCATGGGTAGACCCACGAAGCGGAGAAATCTTGAATGCCTCCGTATATTTATATCATAATGTTATCAAACTCATCAGTAACTGGTTGTTCGTGCAAACAGCACAAGCCGATAAGGATGTACGTACTGTCAATATTCCGGATGAAATGGTTGGAGACGCATTACGCTATGTACTTTCACACGAAATCGGTCACTGTTTAGGGTTTATGCATAATATGGGAGCTTCTTCCACTTTCCCGGTAGATTCTTTACGTTCACCGGAATTCACGCAGAAGTATGGCACTACTCCTTCCATTATGGATTATGCCCGCTTCAACTACGTAGCACAACCCGGCGATAAAGAGCGTGGTGTAAAATTGACTCCTCCCCGCTTTGGTGAATACGACAAATACCTCATTAAATGGACATATACTCCAGTATTCAATGTTAATACTGCAGACGAAGAAGCAGTTATAACAAGCAAATGGATCACTGATGCCATTAAAGAAAATCCTGTGTACCGATATGGAAAACAACAAGTATATGGAGTTGTTGATCCCCGTTCACAAACAGAAGATATTGGTGACAACTCTATGAAAGCAACTCGATATGGCATCAAGAACCTTAAGTATATCATGAATAATTTGGAAAATTGGATTTCCGAAGGTGACGATACATACGAATACCGTGAAGATTTATTTATTGGTATCGTAGAACAACTTGCAATGTACGTTACCCATGTAGCAGGCAATGTAGGTGGCTATTTTGTCAACGAAGTTAAAGAAGGGGACACAATGCCACGTTTTGCACAAATTCCGAAGGCACAACAAAAAGAAGCCCTGAATTACCTATTCGAAATTTATAATGATCTGGATTGGCTTGACAACAAAAACTTATTAACTAAATTTCCGGTTTCCGGTTCCCCTAAACAAACTATTCAAAACTTCATGTTGAGATATATACTGCCTGTACCTTTTCAGGTATCACAATACGAAGGATTAGAGAAAGATTCATTTACTGCTGCCGAAGCTTTCAACATGATATACAATTTTGTTTGGAAACCGACTATTTCCGGACATACATTAACAGAATCCCAGATGAATCTTCAGAAACAATATATATACATGATGATGCAGACTGCCGGGTTCACAATCAAAGGAGCCGGAAAAGCATTAGCCGGAGAAAAACTACTTGACATCAATCACCGCCAATTCGGATATACTTGTTGCCAGGGACATGCTTTCAAAGAAAATGCAATGCACAACCCTGTAGCAGGTTTTGAATGGAAACCATTGAATCGTTTTTCTATGACGGCTAAAGTTACACAAGCAGATGTATACGCATATATAGCTAAAGCCAAACAACTGATGAAACAAAAGGCAGCCAGTGCATCAGGGAAGACGAAAGCTCACTATGAATTATTATTAAAGATGCTCGACATCAACTTAAAATAAGGGAGGGACAAAAGATGAAAAAACTATTTTTATGGTTAATAGCACTTTTGCTGATTATCGGATCAACAAATGAAGCCAATGCCCGCTCCAAGAAGAAAAAAGGAAAAGCAAAAACTGAACAACAGACTGACAGTGTTCAAAAGAAAAAAAAGAGTGTCTACGACAAGCTTTTCAAAGATAAGAAGAAACATACAGTCAATAAAGGGACAATTACAGTTCACCAGTACGAGGATAAAATTTATCTGGAACTACCAGTTGAATTAATGGGACGGGATTTTTTAGTAAACTCTGCCATCACTACTGCAAGTGATATTTCGATGGCAGGCACAAAAGCTGCTCAAAGTAGGTATCTGATTATTGATAAAACCGATTCATTAATATTATTCCGAGATCCGAAATACAATGTTCGCCTCAACGAACAGGACGATAATCAAGAAGCGGCTTTTGCTTTATCTCGCAGTAATGCTATTTACAAAGCATTTCCAATTGAAGGATACACCAGCGATTCAACAGCTGTTGTATTTAATGCCACTTCCTATTTCTCTTGTTCCAATAAAGATGTGCTTGATCTTAGTGGACGTAGCTATGGAGGCATGCTCACAATTGTAAACGCTTCTCCCCAAAGCAAAACATCTTTTGTGGATTCTGCAGACGCATTCGACAATTGCATCAGCATCACTCAAAACTGTACTGCAAAGTTGAGCATCAGCATCATGGGCTTTGTCTCCAAAGAACAACCGGAATTAACAATGTCAGTACAAACAACATTAGCCCTACTATCGAAAGAAAAGATGAATACCCGCGAAGCCAACCCACGCGTAGGAACAGGGTATATCTCATACACAGACTATCGTAATGAAAAACGTTTCAAGAAAGGATATTATGTAACACGTCGTAATATAACGACGCAACAACCTGTTGTCTTCTACATTGATACTCTGATTCAGGATAGCTGGGTAAAAGCCATCCAAAAAAGTGCAGATGAATGGAACATAATATTTGAAGACTTAGGAATAGGAAAACCAATCATAATAAAACCGTATGAAAAAGATTCAACTTTTCGTGCTAATAACCCAATGATAAATACGATTGCTTTTCTGAATAACAACAACTCGGAAGTTACCGCATACAATGTCACAGACTTACGCACTGGAGAAATTTTAAGTACCAAGATAGGAGTACCACGTGACCTTGCCGTCAGCGTACGCCGTAATGGAGTATACCAAATGGCAGAGGTCGATCCGCGCTTCCGAACTTATTACATTGCTGATGAGGTTATCTGTGAGAATCTGACAGCACGTATGCTAAAAGCATTTGGTCTAAGTTTAGGATTGGCAACTAATTTGGCTGGTTCTGCAGCATACTCCCCAGAAGAACTGCGTTCTCCGGAATTTACCCGGAAATATGGAATCACAGCTTCAGTCATGGACAATGTATTATACAATTATCTGGCACAGCCCGGTGATAAAGAAAAAGGAGTTGTACTGATTGTCAATAAGCCCGGTCTATGTGACGCATTTACGCTCAAATATCTGTATGCCGCCACCAGTGAAAATGAATCAGACATATTGAAGAAATGGGCTATGGAACACGATGGAGATCCACGCTATTTCTATGGAAAGCGTTCACCAGCTTATGCTACAGACCCGCGTTGCCAAAACTATGATTTAGGTAATGATCCGATAGCCTCTTTAGATGCACAAATTGCTCATGTGAAATATGTAGTTAAAAATAGCCCTGCCTGGTTTCACGACGATAATATCCCCAATGATTATCGGGAACTATTTCCTGATTTTGTGATTATTGAATTAATCAATAAAACATTGTCACCTGTATCTTCTTATATCGGAGGTATTTATATCAATGAAGCCAACGAAAAAAGCAATGTACCTTCATATCAACCGGTATCGGCAGATATGCAAAAGAAAGTCTTACAAAAGATATTCAGTACCTTCTATGATTTAAGCTGGCTGGACTCTAATAAGGATTTTTTGCGTTTAGGTGGTGTCAATCCTGATATGTCAACATGGATTTACAATAACGGGTACCCAATGATGTCTTTGATGTTTCGTTTGATGCGTATGGGATTGAGTGTAGAGAAATCAACTAAACCTTATACCCAAGAAGCATATTTGAATGATATAGAGAAACAATTATTCAAAGAAACTTTAAATGGGAAACCTTTAAGTGCTCCAATGATTGCACAACTGTCTGTATATATCAGTTCTTTAAAAGGAATGTGTCCGACATTAAAGGCTATTGACAAGGCTGTATCAACAAAAGTAACTTCCATTGCTCTCAACGAGCAAACTAATCATAAGTTACAATCATTAGGATTGCTGACAACTTTTGCCTCTATATCTGCAACAGAAGAACAATCTGGTATGGAACCTATGACTGCCGTTAATTTTTACTCCGGTACAGATATCGAAGCCATTTGCTATGATAAGTTGAAAACTACACGTCGCTATTTGATACAAGCTCGTTCTTTGGCTAGTAATGATATTGAACGTGGAAAATGCGATTATTTGATAGCAATGATTGACAGGGTAATTTAGCCTTCTCCCTATTATTTAACATGTATGTTTATAAAAAGTTTAGTGCTAGTAAAATGTATAACAATTAAAAAAATATATTATGAAACAGATTATTTTATTCATTGTATTCATATTTACTACAATGATGTGCGCATTTGCACAGAACTCAAATTCTTCCCCAACAGCAAAAATCAAAAATAAAAAAAAGAGCGAACAAATCCTAGAAAACAATAAAGATCAATTTAGTATCTCCCCAAACGGAATCTTTAAAGATGTAATAAAAGGAATTGTATATGATGCTAAAACAAAAGAACCATTAATTGGAGCAAACGTTATCGAATATGGAACTGCTAATGCAGCAGTTACTGACATTGATGGGCAATATAAAATAAAAGTTTCTAATGCGAGTCAAAAAATACTCGTAGCAAGTTATGTAGGATATGTAACACAAACAAAAAAAATAGGAGGGCTTGAAGTTGTAAATTTCTTCTTAGAAGAATATCAGCAGACTTTAGACAAATAAAATAACATGCTACCACTAAACTTTTTATAATACAGCAATATGAAAAGATTTATTTCTATTTTTTTATTGTTATACATTACTTTACCGATAAATGCTCAAGATAAAACAAATGAGCTATCGGGATTTATTATACACAAACAAGAAAGTGGATCTAGTGAGTCATTAGATGGTGCCAATATCTTTTTAATCTATGCAAAAGATACATTGAAAACAACAAGTGTAAATGGAGTATTCCGTTTTAAACCTATAAAAACAGGGAAAGCGAAACTTATTGTGACTGCCATAGGATGTAGAAAAGTTGAAAAAGAACTAAATATAATAGCAGGAAAGAATCCAAATCTTTACATAGAGATTTTGGATGAATCCATCCAACTGGAGGAAGTCACCATCAAGGGCAGAATCCCCATTGTGACCCAGAATGGTGACACACTAATATTCAACCCGAAGGCAGTCAACGTACAAGAAGGAGATGTCGCTATGAATATAGTCGAGCAACTTCCCGGAACAGAGACTGACGACCACTCCGTCAAAATCATGGGAAAACAAGTAACCAAAACTTATATAGACGGTAGACTTATATTCGGAAGTGACCCAATGGCAGCACTCAAAAATCTTTCTGCAACAGATGTATTAAAAATCAAGGCTTATGATGAATATGAGAATACGAAAACAAAAAAACTAATGTACAGAGGAAGTCTTACCAGAGTGCTCAACATAGAAACTAGAAGTAAACTCATCAGTTCCTGGAAAGCACACTTATTGGCTAGTGCAGGCAGCAACCTAGATTCAACGAACGACAAAGGAAAGTTCCGTAAAGGACTCGGACTCACAGCAAACTTTTTCTCCGAGAAATTTTTACTCACAAGTAATGTGTTTCAAAATAATATCAACCGGAAATCAAATAATATCAAAGATGTTCTTTCCATTTCCGATCCTAGTAGTACTTACAACGAAACGACTTATGCAGATCTAGCTACGGAACGCTCATGGGACACAGAAAATGGAACATACGGTACATTTAGAGCATTTTACACTTTCGGATATAATCGCGATAATACAAATACACGATCCGAACGATATTATTTTCCTGACAACAATTATCAGCAACGCCTTTATGAAGAGCAAAATAGCAACAGCGACAAAAAACAAAATCACTATTCCGAATTTTCTTTCTCCAATTCAAATGACAAATGGGGAGAATTCCGTTGGAACCAGTTTATAACATATAACAACAACAAAGATTGGCAATCGCTTTACATATATAATGAAGAAAACAATCTTCAAACATCGAAGAGCCTAATGCATTACGATAATCTAAACAAGAATTTTCATGTGAGGGAAAATGTCAGTTATGCCAACGGTATTACCGACAGAATCGGATATACATTAGAAAGTTCAGTAGATATAAATAAAGATGAAAATCATTCATTACGAATAGACACATTAGAAAGTTCGATAACACAAACTTATCTGACTATTCCATCAAAACTCCGCAACACAGAGTGGAATGGCAATGCTCAACTAATATATATACTGAATCCAGAAAATGACAACCAAATATCTTTTGATTATTCTGTTAAATACGAAAACGGATGGAAACACCAATTCGCTTGGAATATGTTGAGCCCTACAAATCCACAAACAGACGAAGCCAATACATATAGTTATAAAGTAAATAACCTGACACAAAAACAGGAAGTTTCATTTCACTTTTCTCCCTATGAAAAAACAAGTTGTGACATTTCCGCAGGACTTAAAGAAAGTACACTTAAGCGAGAAGAAAAAGAAATGAATAACTACCGTAAAACATTCATCTCTCCAACAGTAACAATATCTTTTGTACATACAGATATAACAAAGTCATGGAGTGCCGCTTACAGACTGCATAATTTTATACCAAACATAGTGCAGTTACGCCCACAAATAGATAACAGCAATCCTTACATGCTGCGCAGTGGAAATCCCAACTTAAAACAATCATATCTACATTCATTCCTCTTCAATTGCAACCGTATGTTGGGAAAACACAACCACACCATAGGTGTTATTATCAGTACCTCTATCCGCCAACACTCTCCTGTTGCAAAGACAACCTATTACAATGCCGAAACTTATCTACCGGAATTGCAATATACAGCACCTGCACACAGTTCTCTAATTAGTTTTGAAAACGTAGAAGGATATTGGGACATAAAAGGCAAATTGATATGGCAGGCGCCTATACGTAGCATAAAATCCAAATATACCTTATCTACCGGATTCAACTACGAACATAACCCATATTATATAGGAGAAAATAAGACAACAACACGTACCTATGCTCCATTGATCGAACATTTCCTACTCTGCAGCCTAACTAAAAGATTAAAAGTAACAATCAGTGCCAATACCCATTATGTACATAGCATCAATACTAAAAATTATACAGGTAAAACATTCTATCAGACGGCAGGAGCAATGTTAGATATAAGCCAAATATGTAAATACTTCTATCTAAGTAGTCATTATAATTTCATTTTCAGCCGTGATTATGGAATCAATAAAGAGATTAATCGCAATCACACCCTAAACTTGAATGTAGGCTGTAAAATATTAAATCGCAAAGGAGACATTAGTATTGCCGCATACGACTTACTAAATAGTCATCGGACTTTCAACAGCCAAATGTATTCCAACTACATTCAAAATACATGGACTAATTATTATGGACGTTTTTTCACCATAAACTTTGCTTATCGGTTTGGTAAAGTGAAATCGAACTACGAAGGTACTACAAACGATGGAAGCATACGCGAATATAAACCGATGTCAGGAAAAATATGAATTTCATAGCTATCCAAATGAAAGAAGAGGAGTTGCATGGTAATATAAATAAGAAATCTATTAATCATCTAAAATAAAAATCATGAGTAATCCTATTGTCGAGGTCAAGCATTTATCCCATCGTTATAGTGTTGATTGGGCCATTCGCGATATCAATTTTTCTATTGAGAAAACAGGAATATTAGGCCTGTTAGGTTCTAATGGGGCAGGTAAGTCTACCACCATGAATATCATCTGTGGAGTTTTAAATCAAACGGAAGGGGATGTGTTTATCAATGGCATCGATCTACGAAAAAATCCGGTTGAAGCCAAAAAGCACATTGGTTTCCTACCTCAAAAGCCACCTCTTCATCCGGACTTGACTGTCGACGAATACTTAATACATTGTGCCACACTGCGGAGAATGGACAAATCAAAGATACGTGAAGCCGTAGAAACAGCTAAAGAACGTTGCGCCATTGCTCATTTCAGCAAACGGTTGATAAAGAATCTTTCTGGAGGATACCAACAAAGAGTAGGAATCGCACAAGCAATCGTACATAATCCACCATTCGTAGTACTTGATGAACCTACAAATGGACTCGATCCTAATCAGATTGTCGAAATACGCAATCTGATTAAAGAGATTGCAGAAGATCATTCTGTACTACTCTCTACACATATCCTATCGGAGGTGCAAGCTACTTGCAATGACATTCGTATGATTGAACACGGTAAAGTGGTATTCTCCGGTACTATGAAGGACTTTGATAATTATGTAGTTCCTAGTAGTTTCACCGTAACATTTACACTTCCTCCTTCCATGGAAGAATTAGCAAAGATAGAGCATGTCTTAAATATAGAAGAGCTTTATCCCGGTACATTCCGGATACGCTTTGATGATGATGAGAACATAACTGAACGAGTAGTAGCATTGAGTATACAGAACGGATGGCGGTTGAAGGAGATCACAATGGAACGTTGTTCTCTCGACATTATCTTTGCACAACTATCGGGAAAACTTAAAAACAATATCTGACATGACGGATCTAAAGATTATTATGCGTATTGCTCGAACCGATTTGGCTATTTTATTCTATTCGCCGATTGCGTGGTTCATATTGATTGTTTTTTCATTCCTGACAGCATCAGGTTTCGCATCACTAATGGAAAGTATAGTGACCAGCTATGACCTTTCGGGAGGCGACGAAGTATCTTTAAGCAGTATTTGTTTCTTAGGTAGCTATGGTTTTCTATCCTCTATCGTTTCAAACATATACATCTATATTCCATTGCTAACAATGGGGCTCATCAGTCGCGAAACGGCATCGGGCTCTATCAAACTAGCTTATTCATCACCAGTCACCAGTAGTCAGATCGTGTTGGGCAAATATCTTGCAGCCATCGGATTTGGCTGTTGTCTGATGCTTGTCCCGATAACCAGTGCTATTTATGGCAGTTTGGTAATCCCCTCTTTTGATTGGGCTCCGATATTAGTCGCCCTTCTCGGACTCTATTTATTAATATGCACTTATTGTGCTATTGGGCTCTTTATGTCCTCACTCACAACTTACCAAGTAGTGGCAGCGGTTGGGACTCTTATTATCTTAGCCATATTAAATTTCATAGGAGGTATCGGTCAGGAATACGATTTCATACGTGAACTGACTTATTGGCTGTCAATAAATGGAAGAACAATCGACATGCTAAACGGAGTAATCCGGAGTGAGGATGTGATTTATTTTATTGTTGTAGTAACCCTTTTCCTGGCATTTACCATTTTCAAACTTTCATCCGACCGGCGAACTATCAGTCGGTTCCGACAAGCAATCAGCTATCTGGGATTTTTTGTCGCAGCAATGGCAATCGGCTATCTCACTTCACGTCCGGGAATGATTAAGGTTTGGGATACAACACGTACAAAACTAAATTCACTTACCGAAAACAGCCAAAATGTATTAGCAAAACTGACAGGACCGGTAACTATTACCAATTATGTTAATCTGCTTGATGGAAAGTCATATCGGTACCTTCCTATTATGAAGAAAGCGAATGAAACGATTTTCGAACCTTATTGCCTCGCTAAGCCCGACCTGCAAGTAAAGTATGTCTATTATTATGATTTTGCCCCCAACGGCGTAGCAAATAATCCCAAGTTTCAAGACAAAACTATAGATGAAATGCGTGATTATATGACCATGGTTTATAATTTAAATCCTCATTTATTCAAATCTCCGGAAGAAATCCATAAAATCGTAGATCTGCGTGAAGAGCAAAATACATTTGTTCGCATTATGGAAACACAAGATGGGAAACGTACTTTCATCCGTGATTTTCAGGATATGGATGCAACACCATCAGAAGCGGAAATTACAGCAGCAATAAAAAAGATGATCTCAACTCCTCCCACTGTTGCCTTTATCAAAGGAGACGGTGAACGTGAAATATCTAAACCGGGTGACCGCGACTACAGTAACTTCTCCATTGAAAAATATTCCAGAGCTGCCTTGATTAATCAGGGCTTCGAAGTCTGTGAGATCGACATTTCCCATGGAGACACAATTCCTTCCCTTATCAATATTGTGGTTCTTGCAGAAATGAGAACTCCGCTTACAGAAAAAGGAGAAAGTCAACTGGAAACTTACTTAGCTCGTGGAGGTAATTTATTTATTCTCACCGACACAGGCAGGCAAGAAATCATGAATCCTTTTCTAGGCAGATTCGGTATCAAAATGGAAGAGTATCAACTGGCACAATCTTCTGCTGATTTCTCCCCTAATCTGATTTTAGCCAAAGCCACCCGTGAATCGGGAAAACTAACATTTGGATTCAAAGATGATTTTCCCAAACATGACCTACGTGTCTCTATGCCCGGATGTGTAGCTCTTACCTCCTTCGACAACGATTATGGATTCCAATATACACCGATTCTTGAAACAAATGCCAAAGGAGTATGGATTGAAAAGGAACAAACCGATCTGGAGGACTCACCTGTACAATGTAACGCCTCTGCAGAAGAAAAAGAACAAACCTATATTACGGCCTATGCCCTTTCACGTCAACTGAAAGATAAAGAGCAGCGTATTATCATTTCTGGTGATGCAGATTGTATAAGTAATGCTGAACTAACTCTTTCACGTGAAGGGTATACATCAGGAAACTTTAATATGATTATCGAAAGCTTCCGCTGGCTTTCCGGAGGAGAATTTCCTATTGACGTACGCCGTCCTCATTGCACCGACAACAAGCTCTCAATCGGAGTAAAGGATGTCAGTACGATGAAAACTATTTTCATAATCATTATACCCGCTATCCTCCTACTAATGGGAGTTGGCATCTGGTTTTTCCGCAGAAGAAATTAATAGAGAAAAAGATGAACTTAAGACTTATACTTAGAATAGCCCGTACCGAACTAGCGGTACTTTTTTACTCACCGGTTGCATGGTTGCTACTGGTCGCTTTTACATGCCAGGTAGGATTCGATTTTATGAATATCCTGACGGAAATAGTAAAAATAAAAGCATTGGGCAACACGATCACTTTTAGTGTCACAGCCGGTTTTGTTCTTGGCCTCAAAGGGATATATGAAGTAATACAGGAAACGATCTACCTCTATATTCCTTTATTGACCATGAATCTGATGAGCCGTGAATATTCATCAGGATCTATCAAACTACTATATTCATCACCGGTAAGCAGTGTTCAAATCATTGTCGGCAAGTTTGTCTCAATGGTAGTATTTGCCCTGATCTTTGTCGTTATCCTTGCCCTACCGACAATCGTAATGTTTATATCGGTGCCACATGTTGATATTACACTTATCCTAGCGGGATTGTTATCCATGTTTCTATTGATATTGACCTATTGTTCTATCGGTCTCTTTATGACCACGCTCACATCTTACCAAGTTGTGGCAGCTGTTGCTACCCTTTCCGCATTGGCATTTTTCAATTATGTGGGCGGAATCGGCCAGGAGTCCATATTCTTTAGAGAGATTACTTATTGGCTATCTATTAAAGGACGCGCCAGTGAAATGGTTGGAGGATTGATATGCAGCGATGATGTCATCTATTTCTTGGCTGTAATTTCATTATTCCTCTGGCTATCGGTCATTAAACTGAATAATGAAAAGACACGCCGTTCGTTCCTTTCAAAAACAATGCGTTATACATTAGCCGTATGCACCATTATAGTGATTGGTTTTGCCAGTTCACGCCCGGCATTAATGTTTTTTTATGATGCCACCCGCAGCAAGCAGCGTACACTTTCGGAAGAAAGTCAGAAAGTGATGAGACAGTTGTCCGGACCTATGACAATTACAACTTATGTCGATATCTTTGATAAAGAATTTGGCGTTGCTTCTCCAAAGGAACAGAAAGAAGATATGACACGATTTAAAATGTACATACGCTTCAAACCAGAGATAAAAATGAAGTACGTTTACTATTACTCTACACCAAAAGACAGTACTCTTTATCACCAATATCCAAATAAAAGTATTCGTGAAATAGCTTATGAAGTTGCCAAGAAAAAGAATTTCAATCCTAAGAAACTTAAAAGCGCCGAAGAACTAAAAGAGAAAATAGATCTGGCTAAAGAAAATTATCGGTTTGTACGTGTTGTAGAACGTGGGTCCGGTGAACAAGCCCGCCTTCGTTTGTTCGACGATATGGAATATCATCCCTCTGAAACAGAAATCTCCGCAGCATTGAAAAAAATGCTTGTTACTCCCGTAAAGGTAGGTGTCATCACAGGACACCACGAGCGTTCGACCACTAAAAAGGGAGATCAGGATTACTCACTTTTTGCCACACACGGGCGCTTCCGTTATTCCATGATTAATCAAGGTTTTGATTTGACGGAACTGAATCTGAAGGATATGAATGATATACCAAACAATATCAATATATTACTTATTGCTGAAATGCGTTCGTCCATGAGTCCAAAAGAAGAAGAAATTATAAACCGTTTTCTTGAACGTGGAGGTAATATGATGATCATGGGTGATGTCGGACGTCAGGAAGTGATGAATCCCTTGCTCCGGAAAATCGGTTTAAAACTGCTTCCGGGAATCATTGCACAACCTTCTGACATTAATCCGGGAGACCTCATTCTTGCAAAGGCTACACAAGTAGCCGCTGACAGTATAGGAGGTTTCTACAAACGTATGGTAGAAAGGAAAACCTATAGTGCGGTCACTATGCCATCGGCGGTTGCTCTGGAAGTTGTCGATACGACCCAGTTCCATCCAATCGTTTTATTGCAAAGTAACGCCCAACAAACATGGATTGAATATCAAACAAAAGATTTTGTAAATGATTCTCTTTCATTGGATTCTCTTCAAGGTGAAAAGCTAGGGGCATATCCTACGGCAATAGCATTAACCCGCAAAATAAAAAACAAAGATAAAGAACAACGTATCATCGTCCTAGGTGACGCAGATTGTTTTAGCAATGCCGAACTACAAAAAAGCTCAAGACCAGGTATTTATTCATTTAACTTTAATATGATTCCCGGTTCATTCCGTTGGTTGTGTTATAATGAGTTTCCGGTATCTTCTTCCAGAGATCCTTTCCTCGATAAAGATATCAGCCTGACTCCTATGGATTTATCTACCATTAAAACCATCTATTGCTATGGCATTCCATTTATCATTGGATTGTGCGGCATTTGGACATGTTGGAGGAGAAGAAAACGATAAAAGAAAATAAACAAAAACTTCCGGCAGGCACAAAAATGCTTGCCGGAAGTCTGATTCTTCCATACAACCCTTCAAATCTACGCTTTCAACCGCATCACAAACCGGCTGCCCTTACCCAATTCACTCTCTACCGTCAACGTACCGCCATGAGCTTCCACAAAATCCTTGGAAATAGATAATCCCAAACCACTGCCTTGTACTTTCGTTCCGGGTACACGGAAATAACGGTCGAAGATACTTTTGTGATAACGCGGATCAATCCCCTTTCCAAAATCCTGAACATAGAGTTCGATCATATTTTCATCCTGTTTAGCACCGATAATCACACGTCCGTTTTCTTTAGAATAACGGATAGCATTACTTAGCAAATTCGTCAATACCCAAGCAATCTTTTCACTGTCGACAAAGAGCTTGCCTATTTTCTCTTCCGGATATTCCACTTCTATCTGGATATTAAACTTATCCGCTTGCACCTGATTAGCCTTGATCGCATATTCGATCAACTCAATCGGTTTGGTGATCTTCGGCATAAACTGTAGTTTTCCCGCTTCCACCTGGGTCATGTTAAGCAATTCTCCGGTGATACTCAACAAACGCTCGCTATTCTCCTTGATACTCTTAGACAACTGCTCCTGTTCATCATTCAATGCACCGACACGCTTATCTTCCAACAGTTGGAGACTCATCATAATAGCGGCAATCGGAGTCTTCAGTTCATGAGATATCGTCGAAATAAATGTAGTCTTGGCAGAATCCAGTTCCTTAAATTCCGTGATATTCTTCAATAAAATAACATCACCCAGTTTGCGGGGTTCCCCTTTTTCAGCCTCCGTATTAATGATAGGGACATAAGAGGCCTTAAAGTAACTCTCTTTATCGTCAGCATATATTTTCAACGGTTCCTTCTGCTCACTTGGCGTCACCAATTCACGGATCAACCGCCGCAACAGGTCATTCTTCAAAGCCAGTTCCTCCGCCGATTGACGAATCACCTTCTCCCGTTTCAGATTCAAGATATTGAGTGCTTCCTCATTGATAAACAAAATCTCACGCTCCATATTCAGTCCGATCACCGGATCATCGATACTGTTTACAATTGCTTCAATAAATTTCTTTGCAGAAAGAATATCCGACAAAGTACTGGCACGATATTCGGTCAAACACTCCGCCATCCGGTTAAAACTATCCGCTACATCCCGGAACTCTTCATTATTATCCATTTGCAAACGCTTCTCATAATTATGATTAGCTATTTCAAGAATTCCCTCTTTCAGCTCTTTAATAGGCTTGCTGATAGAACGAGGCAGCCAATAAAGCAATATCAGTCCGGTCAAAATACAGATTCCTCCCGTTATGGAAATCCATAATAATGCACGTTCCAATGCAGGCATGGCAGCGGGACTATCAGGTTCTGTCGCTGTCAGGATTTGAAGATTCACTACTGAAAGTGTAACCAACAAAATAATCATTCCGGCCAGCATTCCGATACCAAGAATCAGTTTCGTTTTAATATTCATAACGTTCATACGATTAATATTATGCAAGTATAATCAAATCTACATTAGCTTGTGACAAATTATTCAAAAACTTTCTATATCCCAGTATAGAACAAATAGCGTATGGCAACCTTAAATTAGGAGTTCCCATGCAAACTGTCGATATCTGTTTCTCTTTACAAACCTTGACGATACTCCCCAAAATATCCTTCGACTGCACCTGTACCACCTCTCCCCCAAGTTCCGCCACGAGCTTAAAATGGTTCAACAGATACCGTTGACTGGCTAAATCGATTCTATCCATACTCTCTTTCGGAGTCTGAACATACAGGGCTATAAAAGTGGTGTTATACCGGGTTGCCAACTTTGCCGCCTTTCTGATAATCCGCCGGGGTGTTTTCTCGTGACTACTGATACAAGCCATAAACTTCTCATGCCGGAGTCCGACGGCTACTCCCATCACCACCTCATTCTCCACCTTTTTTTCTACCCGCAACGCTACTTCCTTCAAAGCCAACTCACGTAACTGAAGAATATTCTCTGTCCGAAAGAAATTATCCAATGCCGTCTGAATCTTTTCCGGACGATATATCTTACCCGCTTTCAAACGTGCAATCAGCTCCTCTGCCGTCAAGTCAATATTCACCACCTCATCCGCTTCCTGAAGAACACTGTCGGGCACCCGTTCTTTCACTTCAATACCCGTAATCTCCTGCACTTCTTCATTCACGCTTTCAATGTGCTGAATATTGATTGCCGAAATCACATTAATTCCCTCATCCAGCAAAGTGATCACATCCTGCCAACGTTTCTCGTTCAAGCTACCTTCTACATTGGTATGAGCCAGTTCATCCACAATTACAATTTCCGGATGGACACGGATAATCGTATCCAGATCCATTTCTTCCAATTCTTTCCCCTTATAGAAGATTTTACGACGCGGAATGACAGGGAGCCCTTGCAGTAGTACTTCCGTCCCGGCGCGTCCATGAGTTTCGATATAGCCGATTTGCACGTTCACACCGTTCTCCAGCAGTTCATGTGCCTCCTGAAGCATACGATATGACTTTCCCACACCGGCTATCATACCGATATAGACCTTGAATTTACCCCGGTGGGACTTCTTTATCAGATCCAAAAAATACTGTACACTATGTTCTCTATCATCCATTACGTCAATCTGTTATTTTAAACATCCTAACCCGTAGTAATCATCACGATCACCACGGGTTTCACAAAAATTCATGAGTTTATTTTATGGCCTTAAAGTTACGCCAAATACTAAATGGGCGTCCTCCAAACGTGGATTCCATATAGCCTGTACAAATATAGGCAATGAAAACTTATCATTAAAATTTATTGCTTTCGTTGCTTTCAAAGCTAGGTTCGTCACTGCAAACCCATTCACATTATACTGCGGAGTCTTATAAGGAACCACTCCACAAGTAGCATTCAGATCAACTCCTTTCACACTGAACGGATAATTCAGTTCTACGTAAGAAGAGTATGCCTGCTTTTCTTCCCCCTCATCAGTCGTTTTTCTGTCAGCACCGGCAAACATGGTATACCATGCGATAGATAACGGGAACTTTTCAATAGGAAGCGTATAAGCTAACCCTGCTTCAAAATGGTGTCCGGTGTCTCCACTTTTAAAATGAAAATAATTATTGGCAAGTTCTCCATTGGCCACATCAGCTTGTCCGTCCCACCAAAGAGTGGCTACAGAAAGCGTCGGTCCTGCTTCACCGAACTTATAAGCTGCGGTCAGGTCAATTTCTTTATTACTCTCACTCAAACTAGTTGAACCCCATGCAGTAAGCGAGAAATTACCTACGCTAAATCCCAAAGTCGGCTGAAAGGAAGCAGCTCCCCCCTGATAAATACCACGCCATACATACGAACTTACCAAATCACCTTGTATAGTAAACTCTTGTGCTTGTGCATTAACTGTTCCCAACATACAAACGGCTACTACAGCCATTGTTCCTAAAAAACTCTTTTTACTAAAAAAACTTTTCATACTTCTTATCTTATTCTATTTTATGTTTCCGTAAAAAAGCAGCGCCCTATCCAACCCTGTTAATTTGAACCGCGGCATAACCCAAACGGTCCGGACAGGAACGCTGCTCAATCTTCATCTACTTATTGCTTTCCTCTAAAGCGATATTCAATTTCAATACATTCACCTTTTCTGTTCCCAACAACCCCAAAAACGGTTTTTCTATGCTTTTATCAACAATTGCTCTCACCTGTTCCTCTCTCAATCCACGTGCTTGTGCTACTCTCTTCACTTGTACATACGCACATTGAGGAGTGATATTAGGATCTAGTCCCGAACCACTGGCCGTAACCATTTCGGCTGGCACATCCGCACGATTCAAATAAGGATGATGTACAAGGAAAGTATCAATACGCGCTTTCACTTCATCCAGATATTCTTGATTCGTAGGCCCTTTATTACTACCTGCGGAACTCGTAGCATCATATCCGTCTCCGGCAGAAGATGGACGTCCCCAGAAATAAATATCTTTTGTAAACATCTGACCTACATTAGCCGCTCCCACTACTTTCCCATCCAGCGTAGCTACTTCGGCATTTCCTTTATTAGGACCCACTACCTGTGCGAACACCCACAGGATAAGGATATAGAACACGGAGAAAAAGACACAAAAAGCAAGTGTTATTTTTAATGACTTCAATAAAGTTTTCATTGCTATTGTTTTTTAATTAAAAGAATAAACCTACTACTAAATCTATCAATTTGATTCCCACGAAAGGAGCAATCACACCACCCACACCATAGATCAGCAGATTACGGCGAAGCAAAGCACTCGCACCTATCGGCTTGTATTGCACACCACGCAAAGCCAACGGAATCAGAATCGGAATAATAATCGCATTAAAAATGACTGCCGAAAGAATAGCACTTTCAGGACTATGCAGATGCATGATATTCAGAGCAGCCAGTTCGGGAATGGCGATCATAAACAAGGCCGGAACGATAGCAAAATACTTCGCTACGTCATTGGCGATAGAGAAAGTAGTCAGCGTACCACGTGTCATCAGCAATTGTTTACCGATTTCCACAATCTCGATCAACTTCGTCGGGTCGTTATCCAAGTCGACCATATTACCAGCTTCCTTCGCTGCCTGCGTACCGCTATTCATGGCTACACCTACATTGGCCTGTGCCAGGGCAGGAGCATCGTTCGTTCCGTCTCCCATCATTGCAACCAATTTACCAGCCTGCTGTTCCTTCTTGATATATTCCATCTTATCTTCCGGTTTCGCTTCGGCGATAAAATCATCCACACCGGCTTTTTCAGCAATATATTTTGCAGTTAACGGGTTGTCACCTGTCACCATTACCGTCTTCACTCCCATCTTACGCAGACGTTCGAAACGTTCCTGAATACCCGGTTTGATAATATCCTGCAGTTCAATAACACCAGTCACCTTTCTGTTTACACATACTACCAGCGGTGTACCACCATTGCTTGAGATAGAAGAAATAATCTCTTCCACTTCTTTCGGAAATTCATTCCCGTCACCTTCCACCATCTTACGGATGGCATCAAAAGCACCTTTACGAATCTGCGTTCCATCTGCCAGGTCTACTCCCGAACATTTGGTTTCAGCCGTAAACTTAATCATACGTGCTCCTGTTGTATTCAGATTACGCATACGAATGCCCGACTCACGTCCCAATTCTACGATAGACTTACCTTCCGGCGTTTCATCGGATAAGGAAGACAACAGACAAGTTTCCACAAAATCGTGCAGATCGACACCCGGAGCTGTATGGAAATGAGTTGCTTTACGATTACCAATGGTGATAGTACCCGTTTTATCCAGCAGTAATGTATCAATATCGCCCGCAGTTTCAACCGCTTTACCGGATTTAGTAATCACGTTGGCGCGAAGTGCACGGTCCATACCGGCAATACCGATGGCAGAGAGAAGTCCACCGATAGTTGTCGGGATCAGACACACAAACAAAGAAATAAGCGAAGCAATAGTGATGACCGTATTACTATAATCGGCAAACGGTTTCAAAGTCACACACACAATGACGAAAACAAGCGTAAAACCTGCCAGCAAAATAGTCAATGCAATCTCATTCGGGGTTTTCTGGCGGGAAGCACCTTCCACCAATGCGATCATCTTATCAAGAAAACTTTCTCCCGGTTGGGTAGTCACCATCACCTTTATATGATCGGACAGTACTTTCGTGCCTCCTGTTACCGAACTCTTGTCGCCACCTGCCTCACGAATGACCGGAGCAGACTCACCGGTAATGGCACTTTCATCAATAGAAGCCAACCCTTCAATAATCTCACCGTCGGAAGGAATCACGTCTCCTGCCTCGCAGACAAACACATCCCCTTTCTTCAACTGTGAAGAACTGACAGTAACGATTTTATTGCCTTCCACTTTCTTTGCCGGTGTCTCTTCACGAGTCTTACGCAAACTGTCGGCCTGTGCTTTACCACGTGCCTCTGCAATAGCTTCGGCAAAATTGGCAAACAGCAAAGTGATAAACAGAATGATAAACACGGCAATGTTGTAAGCAAACGAACCCTGTGAAGAATTAACAATGGAGTAGAGCGTCACAAGCAGCATGACTACCGTAGCCACCTCTACCGTAAACATAATCGGATTCTTTATCATCATTCGTGGGTTCAGTTTCACGAATGATTGTTTCAAACTTTCTATAACTTGCTCCTTTGGAAACAAAGAAGCTGATTTATTATCTTTCATATCTTCTCTAATTCAGTATTACAAACTTAAATGTTCAGCAATCGTGCTCAATGCATGTACCGGGAAGAATGACAGAGCGGCAATAATGAAGATAACTACAAATGTCATTACTCCGAAAGTCAGTGTATCCGTCTTCAACGTACCGGCACTTTCCGGTATGAATTTCTTCTGCGCCAGCAGCCCGGCAATGGCAACCTGTCCGATAATAGGAAGGAAGCGACTCAGAATCAAAACGATACCACATGTCCAGTTCCAGAAATAAGTATTATCACCCAAGCCTTCGAAACCGGAACCGTTATTGGCGGCACAGGAAGTGTACTCGTAAAGCTGTTCACTCAAACCGTGGAATCCTAAGTTGTTCAACCACCCACCTTCACTTTCCACAAAATCCGGATGGTGTACATAAATATAACTTGAGATTGCCGTAAACACCAAGATTACAAACGGATGAAGCAGAGCTACAATCGTAGCGATTTTCATTTCGCGGGCTTCTACTTTCTTACCGAGGAATTCCGGAGTACGTCCCACCATCAAACCGCTGATAAACACTGCAATGATAATGAATGTATAGTAGTTCATCCACCCTACACCTACACCACCAAACCAAGTATTAATCTGCATATTCAGCATTTCCATCATACCGGACAGAGGCATAGTAGAATCATGCATACCATTCACAGAACCATTGGAAGTTACGGTCGTTACAATACTCCACAACGCGGTTGCTCCGGCTCCCAAACGCACTTCCTTACCTTCCATCGCACCATTGTCCTGTGCAATTCCCAGCTCATCGATGCGCGGATTACCCCCCATTTCCTGACTGACATTAATGCACACACCGACCAGAAAAGCGAAAAGCATTACTCCGAATATACTGTAAGCCAACTTCTTTCTGCGGGTATAGAAACCCAGTGCAAATACCATCGCCATCGGGATAATCAAGATAGACCAACATTCTACCATGTTAGAAAGATAAGTCGGATTTTCCAATGGATGAGAGGAGTTCACGCCAAAATATCCACCGCCATTCGTACCCAACTGTTTAATAGGAACAATTGCGGCCGTAGGACCTTGAGAAACCATCTGTTCCTGACCTTCAAGAGTAGTGACTTTCATCTTACCGTCAAATCCCATCGGAGTTCCCTGAAGAATCAGGATAAAACCTACAATCAGAGAAAGAGGTAATAAGATACGCGTACAACTTATTACCAGAAATTGCCAGAAGTTACCAATCGTTTTGGTTGTTTTTGCAGCAATACTCTTCATAATACCTGCCATAGCAGCCATACCTGTTGCTGCGGTAATAAACTGGAAAAGCATGATGACGAACAATTGAGTAAAATAAGTCAGTCCGCTTTCACCGCTATAGTGCTGTAAGTTACAGTTCACCATAAAACTAATACAAGTATTGAATGCCTGATCCGGAGTCTGCGGTCCGTTGCCGTCCGGGTTTAAAGGCAACCATCCTTGTGAAACCAAGAGTACCATTCCCCAGAAAAACCAGAAAGCATTCAAAATCAACAATGCTTTCAGGAATTGTTTCCAGTTCATTTCTTCATTGGGGTCGATTCCACAAACTTTATAAATGACTCTTTCGATAGGAGCCATAAAATCAGACCAGGTCTTTTCTCCTCTGTAGACCTTGGCAATGTATTTTCCCAGTGGATAAGCCAGAATCACCATCAAGGCTATCTGAACAACCACGCCTAAAATTTCTGTATTCATATACTTTTTACCTTAAACTGTGTGTGTTACTTTAAAACTTCTCGGGTTTGATGAGCACATACATCAAATAACCGAAGATTGCAATACCTAATACGAATAATGCTGTGTACATAATCAATTCTCCTTTTTTCTTTAAATATTCTCAAACCAGTCTACACATTTCCAGAACAGCCAGAAACAAGCGAAACCGCTCAACAGGCAGAAAATAAATGATAGTGTTATTCCCATGTTTTTACCTTTTAAATGATTACTATAAATTTTTACTTGCCATTCTTCATGCCAAATGCGTGCCACAAAAAACAAAGAATACATAATGAGCTAACATTCAAACAGATACAGACAGGCAGTTACTTTCTTACCATCCGACGCACCCTTCCATTTTGAAAAAAGGATTCCATTTTGAAAAGACAAAAGGAGGATACTACATTTTCATAATCAGTTGATAATAAACGGCTAAGCATCAACATAAGTCAATTGGTACATGCTTTGCGAAGAAATAGATATGAAACTTTATATTATTGCAAACAGATTACCTGTCAAAGTAGCCGGCACAAACGGCAAATTCGTATTTTCGCGTAGCGAAGGCGGACTGGCAACAGGTTTAGATTCTCTCCAGACTTCTTATGAGAAGCACTGGATAGGTTGGCCCGGAATATGTACAAATGAAGAGAAGGACCAGCAGGAGATTAACGAGAAACTACAGGAAATGAATTTTCATCCGGTTTTCTTGTCGGAAAAGCAAATTGAAAACTACTACGAAGGATACAGTAACAGTACTATCTGGCCTTTGTGCCATTACTTTTATGCTTATACCTTATATAAGAACTGTTTCTGGCAATCCTATCAACAAGTCAACCGACTCTTCTGTGAGGAGATTTGCCGGCTGATACGTCCCGGCGATAAGGTATGGATACAGGATTATCAACTGATGCTACTTCCCGGAATGTTGAGGAAAATATATCCGGAACTAAGTATCGGTTATTTCCATCATATCCCGTTCCCTTCTTACGAACTCTTCCGTATTCTTCCGGAGCGTGCCGAGATTCTGAAGGGCCTGCTGGGAGCAGACTTCATAGCTTTCCATACTCATGACTATATGCGTCACTTCATCAGTGCCGTAGAACGTGTGCTGCATCTCGACTTCAAACTGGATGAAGTACAGATCAACAACCGGATGGTCAGAGTAGAAGCATTGCCGATGGGAATCAACTATGAATCCTATCATCAGGCTTCAGAAAATAAAGAAGTACACCAGGCCATTGAACGAACCCGGAAACTTTTCGGCGAGCATAAACTGATCCTGTCAGTAGACAGACTGGATTACAGCAAAGGCATATTGCACCGTCTTCGTGGCTTTGCCACCTTCCTCGAACATCATGCCGAATATCACGGTAAAGTTACATTGGCAATGGTCATTGTCCCTTCACGCGATCATGTAGGCAGCTATGCGGAACTAAAAACAAAAATTGACGAAGAAATCGGCTCTATCAACGGACGTTACTCCACAATGAACTGGACTCCCGTATGTTATTTCTATCATGGCTTTTCACTGGAAGAACTGACTGCCATGTACTATGTGGCCGACATAGCCCTCGTCACTCCACTTCGGGACGGAATGAATCTGGTAGCCAAAGAATACGTAGCTACCAAATGCGACAATCCCGGTGTACTTATCCTTAGCGAAATGGCAGGTGCCGCCGTAGAATTGACGGACGCTATCCAAATCAACCCGAACGATACGGAACAAATAGAAAATGCTATTTGCCAGGCACTTGAAATGCCCGAAGAGGAACAAAAACAACGCCTGCAACGTATGCAAAGTATTCTGTCCGTACAGACAGTCAACAAATGGGCAGCCGACTTTGTCAATGAACTAAACGCGACATGTATGAAAAACGATATGTTACGAAAAAAACGTATTGTAGCCGCTAGCATTGCACAAATCAAACTCAAGTATAACCATGCCAAACAACGCCTGATTCTGCTGGACTATGATGGTACACTGACGGCTCTCAAACCACGTCCCGAGGATGCACAACCTACACCGGAACTCATTTCTATTCTACAACAACTGGCTAGCGATCCCGCCAATCATATTGTTATCAATAGCGGGCGGGATCACTTTACATTAGAAAAATGGCTTGGCATCCTTCCTATTTCTATGGCTGCCGAACATGGGGCTTTCTATAAAGAAAACGGAGTCTGGCATAAAAACATAAAGAAGATAGAATGGGGAGCAGGTATTCTCTCTATCCTTCAAATGTTTGTAGACCGTACTCCCCGTTCCCATCTGGAAGTGAAGGAAACTGCCCTGGCCTGGCATTATCGTGAAAGTGACGCATGGCTCGGCACATTAAGAGCCCAGCAACTCGTCAACACGCTGATTTCGCTCTGTACCCGGCAGAAACTACAAATTCTGCAAGGAAATAAAGTGATCGAAATCAAATCACCGGATTGCAATAAAGGTTCGGAGGTGGGGCGTCTGCTAGCCAACAGACGTTATGATTTTGTTATAGCGATGGGAGACGACACTACAGATGAAGATATGTTTCAGGCATTACCGATGAGCGCCATCACCATTAAAATAGGTAGCGTATCCGAAGCCGCCCACTATCACCTGTCTGCCCAATCTGACGTACTTCCTTTCTTACGGTCTTTACTAGGCAAACAAAAAACTGCCACAAAAGAAGGAAGTATTAAGAATCGCCTGACTTTCGCTTTCGACTTTCTCAAAGATCTATTAAAAACTCAATAAAAAGCAATCAATATGAATAATTTAAATTATGGAGTGATAGGTAACTGCCGAACCGCAGCTCTCATTTCGCAGAACGGAAATATCGAATGGCTCTGTTTTCCCGATTTCGATTCTCCTTCTATTTTTGCCAGTCTGCTCGACCGGGAGAAAGGAGGAGCTTTCGGATTCGAAGTTTCCGGAGACTATTGCATCACACAAAGTTATGTCCCCCACACCAATATTCTTTCTACTCAATTCTCCTCCGATGAAGGAGAATTCGTAGTACTCGACTATATGCCCTGCTATCGTTCCCAAGACGAAACAGGGCATTACTTACCAGCCGAATTATACCGCTACATACATTGGATAAAAGGAAAACCGCGTTTCAAGATCAACTACCACCCGGCTCCGAACTATGCACAGGGACAAGTGATCCTTAATATCACTCCACAGTATATCGAATCCTACTGCTCCTTCGACAACAAGGACAGACAATATTTATATGCTTCCCTGTCTCTCCAGGACATCAAAGAGAAAAAAGAAATCATTCTTGAGAAAGACGAATTTCTCCTGCTCTCCTATAACGAGAAAGTGATCCCAATCGACATAGAAAGGGAGAAAATAGAATACTGTCGTACGCTGGTATATTGGCTGAACTGGACAGACAGAAGCAAGAAATACACTCTATATAATGACGTAATCGAACGGAGTTTATTGGTTCTGAAACTAATGTCCTACCACAACGGAGCTGTGCTGGCAGCACTAACTACAAGCCTTCCGGAAGCTGTGGGAGAAGTGCGCAACTGGGATTATCGCTTTTGCTGGCTTCGGGATGCTTCCATGTCCATCGAAACCATGTTTCAAATCGGACATACCGGTGCAGCCAAACGCTTTATGAAATTTATCCAATCCACATTCGTTTCCAAACATGACTATCAAATTATGTATGGCATCCGGGGCGAGCACCAACTAACCGAAGTGATACTCGACCATCTATCCGGTTATAAGAACTCCAAACCTGTACGAATAGGAAATGATGCATACCATCAGAAACAAAACGACTCTTTTGGTTACCTGATGGACTTGATTTACCAATATTATCGCCTCATGCCCGGCACACTGGATGAAATTGAAGACATGTGGGAAATGATAAAGACCATTTTAGCAAAAGTAGTAGAAAACTGGAGAAAGCCCGATAAGGGAATCTGGGAGATCCGGGGAGAAGGACAACACTTTGTTTCTTCCAAAGTGATGTGTTGGGTAGCTTTAGATCGCGGAGCTAAAATCGCTCAAATGCTTAACAAATATAATTATAGCGAACGTTGGCAACTGGAAGCTGAAAAAATAAAGAAAGACGTGATGAAATATGGCTGGAATAAGGAACTTCAAAGCTTCACACAGACATATAATAATCAAGCAATGGATTCTTCATTACTATTGATGGAACCCTATGGATTTATAGAAGCAGATGATATACGCTATCATAAAACAGTGGAAGCTGTCAAGAAAGCCCTTTTCCATAAAGGACTTATGTATCGCTATAACAGCAAAGACGATTTCGGGTTGCCTACTTCTGCTTTTACGATTTGTACATTCTGGCTTATACGGGCATTGTTTGTTACCGGCCATAAAGAAGAAGCACGCTGCCTGTTTGACGAAGTTCTGAAATACTCCAATCATCTCGGATTGTTTAGTGAAGATATTGATTTCGAAACCAAAGAACAGTTGGGCAACTTCCCGCAGGCATATTCACATCTGGCATTAGTAAATACAGCTATCTTATTTGCAGAAGAAGAGAAGAGGTTATCTTTTATCCGGCCTTAGAGAACGCCCTGATTCAGAAGTGATAAAACACAGAAAGCCCCC
>ENA-OPXG01000199-OPXG01000199.1-human-gut-metagenome-genome-assembly--contig:-NODE-199-length-51934-cov-3.629002_pt1 | contig 51934 bp, 37 predicted proteins | sample MGYA00241519_ERZ502030 | MGnify/ENA primary metagenome ERZ502030 (study PRJEB25962, sample SAMEA2041937) | human gut metagenome | biome: human gut; feature: human-associated habitat; material: faeces...
AGTATTAACCCATAAAATTTGAAGCTATGCCAAGCGGAAAGAAGAAAAAAAGACATAAAATGTCAACGCACAAGCGTAAAAAAAGACTAAGAAAGAACAGACATAAAAGCAAAAAATAATTTTTAAGTCTGGATCACACAGAAATAAAGAACAAACTTGCGAAGCCAATGTCTTTCAAGTTTGTTCTTTGTTTAAGTAGCTAACCCAAAATGAACATTTTGTAAAAAAAGTTGTTCATATAAATGAGATTCAATCAATAATAAGGAAACAAACAGTGACAAGTGAACTAGTAGTTGACGTACAGCCCAAAGAGGTCTCCATCGCCCTTCTCGAAGATAAGAGCCTGGTGGAACTTCAAAGCGAAGGAAGAAATATTTCTTTCTCTGTGGGCAATATGTATTTGGGACGTATCAAGAAATTGATGCCCGGACTCAATGCATGCTTTGTAGACGTCGGTTACGAGAAAGACGCTTTCCTTCATTATCTGGACTTGGGTCCTCAATTTAACTCACTCGAAAAGTTTGTAAAGCAGACTTTAAGCGACAAAAAGAAGCTGACCTCCATCAGCAAAGCAACCCTGCTTCCCGACCTTGACAAGGATGGAACTGTATCCAACACACTCAAGGTAGGACAAGAAGTAGTGGTGCAAATCGTTAAGGAACCGATCTCCACTAAGGGGCCGCGACTGACGTCCGAAATTTCGTTTGCCGGACGCTATCTCGTACTGATCCCTTTCAATGATAAGGTTTCGGTATCGCAAAAAATTAAATCGAGCGAAGAACGCGCCCGCCTGAAACAGCTGCTGATGAGCATCAAGCCGAAAAACTTCGGTGTCATTGTCCGCACGGTAGCCGAAGGCAAACGCGTAGCCGAACTCGACGGAGAGCTTAAAGTCTTGGTTAAGCATTGGGAAGATGCGATGGTAAAAGTACAAAAAGCCACCAAGTACCCGACGTTGATTTATGAAGAAACCAGCCGCGCCGTAGGTTTGTTGCGCGACCTCTTCAACCCATCATTTGAGAATATTCACGTCAACGACGAGGCTGTGTACAATGAAATTAAAGATTACGTATCACTGATTGCGCCCGACCGGGCTAATATCGTGAAACTGTACAAAGGCCAACTTCCCATTTACGACAATTTCGGTATCACCAAGCAGATTAAATCATCGTTTGGTAAAACAATCTCTTACAAGAGTGGTGCCTATCTGATTATTGAGCACACTGAGGCGCTTCACGTAGTAGACGTGAACAGCGGCAACCGCACCAAGAATGCCAACGGGCAGGAAGGTAACGCACTCGAAGTAAATCTGGGAGCCGCCGACGAGCTGGCCCGCCAACTGCGATTAAGAGATATGGGTGGTATCATTGTCGTCGACTTCATTGATATGAATGAAGCCGAAAACCGTCAAAAGCTTTATGAACGAATGTGTGCCAATATGCAGAAAGACAGGGCACGGCATAATATTCTGCCGCTTAGCAAATTCGGGCTAATGCAGATTACACGCCAACGTGTGCGTCCGGCAATGGACGTCAACACGACCGAAATCTGTCCTACTTGCTTCGGCAAAGGCACCATCAAATCGTCCATTCTCTTTACGGACACTTTGGAGAGTAAAATTGATTACCTGGTCAATAAACTGAAGGTTAAGAAATTCTCGTTACACGTCCATCCGTATGTTGCCGCCTACATCAATCAGGGACTCGTTTCCCTGAAACGGAAGTGGCAAATGAAATATGGATTCGGTATTAAGATTATTCCAAGTCAGAAACTCGCATTCCTGCAATATGTGTTCTATGATACACATGGAGAGGAAATCGATATGAAGGAAGAAATCGAAATCAAATAGACAGAAAAGGCGGCTCGTTAGGTACGGGTCGCCTTTTTGTTTATTCTATTTTTCTTCAACTTCAACTATCCATTTCTCAATATTCCGCATCTTAGCACTAAAGTTTACGCCAATCTTAAAGAGTTTACGACTGTCGCGGTCGAACGGTTGTGCATAGTGCCCTGCACTTGTATGATACTCCGCCTTGACATAGAACGAACTTGAAAACAATGAAGAGGACATTCTGATAATGCAATTCCTGATCGCTAATACCACAGATTATCAACATATTGGTTTCGCATCGAGATGTCATCCAAATTATTCAAATCACTGAATACACTGATCTTACCAAATTTAGTTACTCCTGTCAGCATACCGAATTTAATATATCCATCCTTTGTTTTTCAACTAAAGAAAACGCAAAACTTTATATGAAAGTTTCTACGACATAAAACAGAGGTCACTTCTAACCATGAACGTAATCGACCTCCTCGGCTTCTTTATGGTTATACCCTAAATGCTTATCAGATTCGTCACTCAAGATTAAAGAATTCTCTGATTATGATAAGGATATAATTACATATCACAAAGACAGACAAAGCTAACTACATTTATCCAATTTTGGTTATCTTTGTACAATCTCTAAAACAGAGAAATATTGAAATCATATAACAGAAAATTATATTTTAGCCATGTATACGCCTCCTTTCACTATATCTTCTCATGCTATTCATCTCATAGCCAATATATCCGCACAAGTGGAGCGATATGCTATCCGTATGGAACAAGAAGATTCTCTGTTGTTACGAAAGATCAATCGGATAAAAACGATTCAAGGCTCACTTGCTATAGAAGGAAATACATTGTCGGAAAGCCAAATTACAGATATTATTGAGGGAAGACACATCGTTGCCCCTATTCGTGAGATACAGGAAGTGCGAAATGCCATTAAAACATATAACTTATATCACACTTTCAATCCATATTCAGTGGATGATTTACTGAAAGCTCACCAAGTGATGATGGAAGCATTAGTAGATAATGCCGGACGTTTCCGCCAAGGAGGAGTTGGAGTATTTGCTGGCAAACAACTGATTCACATGGCTCCGCCTGCCGACCGTGTACCTTATCTTATCAATGATTTATTTGAATGGTTACAGCAATCGGACGATCATCTACTGATAAAAAGCTGCGTATTTCATTACGAATTTGAATTTATTCACCCATTTAGTGATGGAAATGGAAGAATAGGACGATTGTGGCAATCACTCATATTAGGTAAACTTCATCCTATATTCGAACATTTACCTGTAGAAAATATGGTATTTACCAATCAACAAGCATATTATAATGCCATAAATAAGAGTACTGAAGCAGTAGATAGCGGAATATTTATTGATTTCATGCTACAGGAAATCTATGAGACTCTTAAAAAGCGCCAAGGAGAACCTGTTATACCGACAAAGAATGTCGGTATAAATGTCGGTATAAATGTCGGTATAAACGAGCTAAAAGTTGTGGAACTTTTAAGAAAGAACAATCAAACTACAGCTAAAGAAGTAGCCGAGTTTTTAGAAATCAGCATTCGACATAGTGAACGCCTATTCACTTCACTTAAACAGAATGGAGTTATTCAACGAATAGGGTCTAACAAAACTGGCTATTGGAAAATTAATGAAGATGTTCTCATTTAATTAAATGCTTTTCATACTTTTGCGAAAAATTAAACCAACAAACAAGTTTGATTTATCAATTAAAAACCGTAAAAAAATAAAAGAAGAAAAAGCAGTCACAGATGACTACATTATCAATGGTTTCAAACCATTCTCCCAGTTTGCAATGAAATATTTTCCGTGTCCTTCGAACGTTACCACATCCAGAAAAAGAATGCGTGACAAGATTGACCAAGACCTATCACGCATTTTCGCCCTGAAGTCTGCCGGATACACCGAACACATCACCTACCTGACACCGAAAATGCAGGAGATCATCATGCAATGCTGGGGACCTCCGAAAATTGTAGTACCCGTCCACCCAAATGGTCCCGAAGAAATGAAACATTAATCTTCAAAAAATGGAAGATCGAACTATATATTTTTAAATATATGTTTTATTATTTATATATTTATAATAATCAGGGTTGTGTTTCAAGGGGGCTTTTTTAGGCAGCTGTAACCGTCTGCCAGATAGCGAGTTATCTACTTCAGGAGACTGTTCCACTATGCGTTCGGCAAAAAGACGCTTTTTTACCCCCCTAAATGGAGGCTCCAAACCTATGAGAAAGAGCCTCCGTTTGATACATTCAAAGCCTCTGTTTCAGGCAAACAGAACCTCTGTTTTTGTCTTCAGTTCTTTCTATCGAGTCCGTAATACGGATGAAATGAACAGATTGAAGCCTTCACGTAGCAATTTAGAACCGAAACCATAAGAACGTATACCAAAGAGGGGGAAATAAAAAATCACCCCTACCACAGCATTGAATGCGGTAAGGATGATTTCATAAACTCAAAGTTTTTCTATTGGCCTCTTCTTTTTTTATTTAACCTCGAATGCAGCGTCAATCAATGCTTTCAAGTTCAGATAATGACTTTTGTATATTCCGCTAGAAGCATTTGCAGCATTGGTCAATTCTCTTCTAAGATCAGTCAACTGTCCGCGTGCTATTGTCGGTGCTTCGGAGGGAGAATCAGACATATAGGCAAAAAGTACGGCATTCGTTCCGGAGTTTTTCGGTTTTTCGAGCATTACAACCAACGAATTGACATAAGTTTTCTGCAAACCACGCTGAGCGAGATCGGGTCTTTTACCTCCCCTAAGGTCGCTCCAGATACTTTTCTTCAAGTCGAGGAACATCTCATTGGCAGTATAGGCTTTGTTTCCGTTCATCAACTCATTAGCAGTCATCTTATCAATCGTACGACTACTAATCAGCTGTTTCAGAATATTACTTTGTATACGAAAAACCTGATTGAATGTGTTTGCTCTGGTTTTCTCTGTCAGCTTGTTGTCCATCAGCCAAGTGGGCGTAGTGAACAGTTCCTTGTTCAAGAATGCCACTGCTTTCTTCTGAACATCTTTCGGTACATACTCTATCGCTTTCACCTCAGTCTGCTCCACTGAAATGGGAGTGCTGTAGATACCGCCAACGTTAGTTGCCACATGTCCCATGTACAAATAGAATTGTCCTGTCACGTTACTATATAAAGCACTTGCTTTCCCGTAGCCTTCATTCGGTTCATACGTCCAGTTCATGATTTCGGGCATCACGCGTTTCAGATTCTTGATACCATATGCACTTGCCAGCATCGCATCATCTCCCAAGTCTTCATTCTGGTTACGGGGATCGTCTCTATCACTTTCCGTGCCGAATGTATAACGCTTATCCTCTTTCAGTTTGCTGATAATCCATTTATTCATATGCGGAATTTCAGCCTCTGCCGTTTCAAATTCGGGTAACCAGCGGTATCCCCATTCAATGGCCCATTTATCGTACATGCCGATACGAGGGAAGATGCCGGTACGCGAAATGCTATCCTCCGGTTGGGCTACGTAGTTAAAGCGTGCATAGTCCATGATAGATGGAGTATGTCCGTTGGCTTCCACCCAAGCTTTGTCTCTCATTTTTTCTACGGGAACGGTAGCGGAAGAGCCGAAGTTATGACGCAATCCTAACGTGTGGCCCACTTCATGCGAAGACACAAAACGAATCAATTCACCCATCAGTTCATCGTCAAACTGTGGTTTGCGGGCTCCCGGATCAATAGCACCAGCCTGCACGATGTACCAGTTGTAGAGCAGACTCATTACATTGTGATACCAATTGATATGTGTTTCAAGAATCTCACCGCTACGAGGGTCGTGCACATGAGGTCCGCTTGCGTTCGGGATATCCGATGGTTTGTATACGATGGCTGAATGACGCGCGTCTTCCAGACTCCAGGTAGGATCGTTTGTCGGAGCTTCTTTACCGATAATAGCATTTTTGAATCAGGCTTTTTCGAAAGCTGCCTGCCAGTCGTTAACCCCTTGAATGAGGTAAGGAACCCATTTTTTAGGAGTGGCAGGGTCGATATAAATCACGATCGGATTCTTCGGTTCCACTAATTCTCCACGCAGGTATTTCTCCTTGTCTTCGTCTTTCGGTTCGAGACGCCAACGGGTGATGTTGGCTTTATATTTCACACCGTGAGGATTTTCGTCGAAGTCTTTATAGCCGACAGCGAAATAACCTACTCTACTATCAAACAATCTTGGCTTCATGGGCTCTTTAGGTAACAATAACAGTGAACTGTTCAGTTCGTAAGTCATCGGGCCGGTAGAACTATAATAAGCAGCCATCATTTTCTCAATAGCGCTTCCCATAGGTGATTTCCGTTGGAAAGTACGCACGGTGCGAACTTCGATATTTTGCGGGAAAGCTTTCAAAGTATCGATATAGCTGGCTTCGGCTATCATTGAAGTGGCTCCGATATTATCTTTCATCTTACTGGAGAATGAGAACATTTCATTATCCTTACGGATAAAGTCGGTCATTTCGATAACATAGTTCTTTGTTCCGTTTTCCCTACGGATGGTTTTCAAGGGGAAAGTAGCCACAATAGGCTGCACGTTAGAATTCAGCACTGCCTGATAGAGACCAAGCGTATCTGCAGAATGCTCCAGATAGGAGATCTGACGCACAAACAACTTATTATCGGGTCCAATTTCAAAGCGGATGACCTCATCACTGATATGGTCACCCGGATAGCCAGCTTTACGTTTCTGTTTGTCCACCGGTGCTTTTACGATTCTGTTGACTATCAGGATATCACGCCCTAACAAAGAATCGGCTATCTCGAAATAGTATTTTCCCTCTACATTGTGCACCTTGAAGAAACCGTTCATCGTCTTGGCTTTACCGGTGATAACCTTGCCATAGGGTTGCAGAGGATCTTTTTTTGCTTTTGCTATAGAGTCGGCTTTCGCTTTATCCACAGCTTCTGTCGTGCCTTTCTTTTTCTTCTTCTTTTTAAAAAGATCTGTCGACTGTGCTCCGGCAGTTGGAATCAATACTACCAGGAGCAACAAAAGTGTAGTTAGTTTTCTCATGCGATGTCTTTTAAGATATTAGTTGAAATGCAAAGTTAACAATTCGCATGAGCTAACCAAATGATACCATGCTATTTTTATAAAGCCAGATGATAAATTTCTTTACTATCTTTCTTTGTCAGCTTGACATAATTGCCTACCAATTCGCCCTTATTCCGGTGCAGACTATCTACAAGGCGGTCGATGTCGGGATTCTCAATGCCAAGTTCTTTGAAGGTCACAGGCAGGCCGATGGAAGTAAAGAAGGATTTCAGGCGGGAAATTCCTTCAAGGGCCACCGCCTTTTTATCGTCAGATTCTGCCACTCCCCACACCCGGATAGCGTATTGGGCTATCTTATCCACATTGTGTTCTGTCATCCATGTCATCCAGGCAGGGAAGATTACGGAAAGTCCGGCGCCATGAGTTACATTGTAAATAGCACTGATTTCATGTTCAAGGAAGTGGGAAGCCCAGTCCTCTTCACAACCTACACCACAGGTTCCGTTATGGGCAATGGTTCCACTCCACATCAGATTGGCACGGGCTCCGTAGTTTTCAGGTTCTTTCATGACGGTGGTTGCTTCTTTGATGATGGCAAGCAGTGTGCCTTCGCACAGACGGTCGCCTATCTCTACATCTTTCGTGTTGGTGAAATAGCGTTCCATGATGTGTGCCATCATATCAGCAATGCCGCAGGCGGTTTGGAAAGGAGGAAGTGTGTAGGTCAGTTCGGGGTTCATTACGGCGAAAACAGGACGCAGTACACCGGGAGCACGGAGGCTTAATTTCTGTAAGCCATCGACTTTCGTGATGACGGTGTTACCGGAACCCTCGCTTCCGGCAGCAGGAATCGTTAACACAACGGCTACTTTCAATGCTTTCGTCACAATGGCTTTTCCGATGTAGAAGTCCCAGAAATCTCCGTCATAAGGAACTCCGGCTGCAATAGCTTTCGCCGTATCAATCACAGAGCCGCCACCAACGGCGAGCATCATATCTACGTTCTCTTTCCGGCAGAGGTCGATTCCTTCATATACTTTCGTGTCTATCGGGTTAGGCTGTACACCGCCCAGCATACAATAGGGAATCCCTGCTTCCTGCAATGATTTCTCAACACGAGCCAATAATCCGCTGCGTATCACAGAGCCACCGCCATAGACAATCATTATTTTGCGTGCGCCGTATTTCTGCACTAATGCTCCGGTCTGCGCTTCCGTGTCCCGTCCGAATACAAATTCGGTAGGGCTGTAAAAGATAAAATTATTCATTGTCGCTTTCTTTATAGGTCTTTTTATATAGATCCTTTATAAGTTAGACAAAGTTATAAATTTAAGCAGAATATTTTTCTTTTGATTGTTTAAAGTTTCCTACTTTCATCAGTGCAAGTCCGATAACAATCCAGACCATTTCACGCACCCGGGTAATCAAAGCGGCATAGACACCGTAGGCTCCGGAAAGGGAAAGTCCACCTACGGCAAGGGCAAAGCCGCCTTCACGACCTCCCAGTTGCATGGGCAGGAAAAACAGCAGGTTGGCAAGAAGAGAAGAGAAAGCTGCAATCAGGCAGCAATCGGCAAAGCTGACGTTAGTGGTCAGCACATTCAGTATCAGCCAGATTTCAAGACAGCTAACTACACGGGCGGTATATTCCAATAAGAGGGCACTATAAAATGTTTGTTTCTTTTGCTGATGGAGAAGTGCGATTTGTTTGTCTATATTCTCCAGTTTCTCTTTATGTGCACTTGCAAAATGAACGACTTTCTTTTTCAGGAAAGGAATACGGCTACCCATGCGGACAAAAGCTACTGCCATCCCATGCCGGTAGCCTTTGATGAAAAGAATAACGATCAGTAGGCAAAAGAGGGTTATAGCTCCCAGGATCATTCCCATCACCCACCCCACCGGGTACAGGCAGACATAAAGCAAGACTGAACTCAACCAAAAGCAAAAGTGGGAAAAGATGTGCATCATCACGTAAAGAATCACGGAAGAGGTGGCGCGTTCGATTCCTATATAGGGTTTCAGTTCCATAATGCGGTATGGCTCACCGCCCATCAGTCCGACGGGAGTCACGTAATTGAGTGCAAATCCCGTCACGGTGAATTTGTAGAGCCGGGCAAATGAAAAGCCGGTTTTACCGCTGCTACGAATTATTATATACCACGATACCGTATTAATCAGGTAGACGAACAGCCACAGCAACAAGACCAAAGGTAAATATATCCCCGCACGTTTCAGATTCATCCAAAGCTCCTGATAATCCATATCGAAAGTGAATATCATAATCAGGACGGCAATGATACCAAAGGCGAGGAATATATTACGATATTTGTTCTTCACTGTTTCTTGTATGACTTAGTACGATTTATTCCAATACGGAGATAGATCTACTTTATATATGCATAATATCTTTCGAAGAATCTTTTGAATGCCGGAATTTTCATCAATACATATTCGAATACCAGCCAGCCGATCAACGCGCAAGAGACACCGAGTAATACATCAATGATATAATGATGGCATGAATAAATGGCTGTTCCCCAAATACCTACCATAATAATAGAGAAAAGGGTAATCACATACCATCTGCATTTACCGATAATGGCGTACACTAATGCAACTACCATATAGGCCGCGTGCAGTGAAGGTACTGCCGCAAAGACGTTTGCATTGCGTCCATAGATCGAATCGAAGATGGTCACTCCGAAGAAAGCATCAAAGCGTCCCAATCCTGCTACATTACCGGGTGTGTTAAGTATCGGTTCGAAACCGTAGTTGATAGCATACCAGGGCGGAGCTGCCGGATGGATATAATAACCGGCAAAGCCGATCAGGTTGACGAATAAGAATACCAATGCAAAGCGAAGGTAGGTTTTTCTTTCCTTCTTGAAATACAGGCAAAGCCCGAACAGGATAGGAACAGGAACCCAGCAAAGGTAGAAAATTCCGGCAAAGACGTCTGCTATCGGCCAGTTGTGTGCAGCGAAGTATTCGCAAGGGGTAACCAAAAGGCCATTATCCATCACTCCGAAGAGGGACTTTTCGAGATTATACAGTCCGGCTACGTCAATCGGGTTCACTTCGTAGTTGGGGCAAATACGCATCCAGTCATACGAAATTCCAAAAATAGCGAAAGGCAACAGAGCTACCGCCAACTTACGAGTAGGCAATCCGGCAAAAAATAAAACTAAATAGAGTACCGCCATTAACAGGTGCTCGGAACGAAGCCCGATGAAGATACCTGTCAACAAAAGGAAAAGAGCCATAATGACTGTCACAGTCAGGGCTTCTCTCTTCGACGGCATTTGAATATTCTTTATCATCATAACGTTTTGATTAGACAACTAGACTATTTACTATTGGACTATTTACGATGTACTATTTAGGATGTACGATGTAAATAGTAAATCGTCCAATAGTAAATTAATTCATTCTTTCAACGCTTTGTAGCAATGTCTCACACGTGCAAAAGCCGTGATATTGGCAAACACAGCAACAAAAGCGAGAGGAACAATCATAATCAGAATCGGTTCGAAAGCGGTGATGTCTTTGAAAACGCCACAGAACAAAGCTCCGAGACTGGTCAGCACTACACGCTCCGGACGTTGCATGAATCCTACTTTACATTCGATTCCCAACCCTTCGGCACGAGCACGCACGTAGCTTACCATCAGTGAGCCGATTAACGCTATGAAGGCAATAAGTGCATAGAGGAAATAGTCTTTCATTGACAAATAGTAACAGATACCGAAGAAAGTCATCAATTCACTGTAACGGTCGAGCACTGAATCGTAAAGCGCACCGAACTTGGAACTCATGTTACCCAAGCGAGCTACACGTCCGTCCATCATATCAAACAATCCGGCAAACAAAATCACACCGCCTGCCCAGCCGATAATGGCCAAATCATTTTGACCGCCATAAATGCCGGCATATACAAACATTCCTGCCGCTACTACATTCAGGATAAATCCGGTAGTGGTGATAAAGTTAGGAGTGATCCCTATTTTAATCATTCCGCGTATCAGGGGATTGATAATCTTATAAATCAACTGTTGTAAATAATCTCTGTAATTCATCTGTTTAAATCTGTTTATATCTATTTTTATCTAAATCTTCTGTTTTCTCAATCAGTTCTTTCAATCGATCTTTTCAATCTGTTTTTTCAGTTTCTTTTTCCGAATAAACTTCTTATATCTATATTCCGGTAGACAAAAAAGCGTTGCATATTATAATTCCAGAACAATGCTACGATGATTGCCACTACCACTTTAGGAATAATAAAGAAATCTCCGAAATACAGGCTAAGCGTATCACGTACCCAAGGAATCCTCGCTAATGATTCCGTCAGTGCATACGTGCCCCACGTGTTCAGCCAAACGCTGCAAATCCATACAAGGATAAATTTTACAGCCACATTCGTTTTCTTTCCTTTCGATTTAAAGGTCCATTTATAGTTGATTACACAATTGATGATTCCTCCATAGATAGCCCCCGCCAAGGTGGCATATACGTAGTAGACTTCGAAGAGCCTGACCAGAAGAATCGTAACAAGAAAGTCTGCAATAGTTGCCATTTGAGCAGAAAGCTGCGCCCTCAAGAACATGAAGAAACCACCCTTCTGGGAAATCATCCGTGCAACTCTTTTCAGCCAATCACCCATCTTGCTCCCACTAACAAAATAAAACTATACACTCCCGCCAAAACATCGTCCATCATCACACCAACTCCACCTTTCAGGCTTTCCATACGGCGTATGCCCAACGGCTTGGCTATATCAAAGATACGGAACAAGGCAAAAGCCGCAATCACGTACCAGAACCAACAGTCGTCATTGGGGACAGCCAATAACGGTATCCACACTCCTACCATCTCGTCCACTACCACGCGCGAAGGATCTTCCCCCCAATAAGTTTCCAACTTATCGGCAGCCCAAATACCAGCGAATGTAAATACAATCACCAAAACGGCGGTCAGCCATAATACAACAGGGAAAGGAAGAAGGAAATAAAATGCAATCCAAATGATAGAAGCCAGTAACGCCCCAGCCGTGCCGGGAGCAAAAGGAGAAAAACCGGAGCCAAAGCCCGTGCCTATAAAAACAGGTAGAAAGGGAGGACGCTTCATTTATTACTTATTACTAATTACAAACTACGAGTCGGTTGTGCCATAAGTTCCCAAACGTGATCGGGAATTTGTACAATACAAAAGTAAAAGTTGAGGTTGAGCATCCACCAGTCTTTATAGGATGGTAAATCTCAATCTCAACTTATTATTCGGGGTTACTGATTAAGCTAAATAATCAGGTTCTTTTTCACCAATCATGTTACGCAATGTCTGTTTTACCATTCTCCATTGTGTAAACAAGTCGTGTTCGGGCTGATGTTCGAAATCGTGCATCGGGCTCTTGCAGAAGAATGACAACCAAGTCTGGATGCCGCACATGCCTGCACGCATAGCCAAGTCACTGAACAACACAAGGTCAAGAGCGATAGGAGCTGCAAGGATAGAGTCGCGGCAAAGGAAGTTCACCTTGATTTCCATCGGATACCCCATCCATCCGAAGATGTCGATGTTGTCCCATGCTTCTTTGTTGTCTTTGCGAGGAGGATAGTAGTTGATACGTACTTTATGATAAACATCTCCATAGAGATCCGGGAATTTTTCGGGTTCAAAGATCGTATCGATTACAGACAGCTTGCTGACTTCTTTCGTCTTGAAGTTATCCGGATCATCGAGTACTTCACCGTCACGGTTACCGAGGATATTGGTAGAGAACCAACCGTTCACACCCAGCATACGGGTTTTGAACATCGGAGCTAATACGGTTTTCATCAGTGTCTGACCACTCTTGAAGTCTTTACCGGAGATAGGTACATTCTTTTGTTTAGAGAATTCCCACATAGCAGGAGTATCTACACATAAGTTAGGAGCACCCATTACGAACGGAGCGTCTTCTGCAATCGCAGCATACGCATAACACATACTCGGAGAAATCACTTCTGTGTTGTTTTCCTTCATTGCTTTCTCTAAAGCAGCGAGTGACATGTGTTCGTCAGACAACGGAATGTAGATTTCAGTACTTGCAGCCCAAAGCACAACGACACGTTCGCAGTTGTTAGCTGCCTTGAAGTCGCGGATATCCTGACGAAGTTGTTCTACCATTTCCCAACGGGTAGCAGCTTTCTTAACGTGCGTACCGTTCAGACGTTTTGCCCAGTTATGATCGAAAGCAGCCGGCATCGGCTTGATAGCTTCCAACTCTTCTTTCACTCCGTTCAGGTCTTTTTCTTTCAAAACCTCGGCGTACATAGCAGCTTCGTATGCGTTGTCCGGGAAAATATCCCATCCTCCGAAAACAATGTCTTCCAAATTCGTCAAAGGCACAACGTCCTTGATGAGTTTTTCTTCGTTGTTCTCCATGCGCATTGTGGCTAACTGTGTAATAGATCCTATCGGTTTTGCCAGTCCCTTACGAGAGGCTAGTGTACCTACAATCATCGTGGTAGCTACCGCACCACCCACTCCGACTACCAGTACGCCAAGACGCCCGGTAGCGGGTTTAATTTCTTGTTTCATTTCTATTCTATTAAAATTAAACTAAAATTGATGCAAAAATAAGATTAATTAATTACTAATACGGTCTTTATTTGTCATATAAACATTGCAATTAGCAGGATTTAACTTTTAAAAGGTCATGTGGAGACTTATTCTCAAGCCGGATTTGTCAATCCCGGGAGAATCACGATAAGTGAGCCTCCAGACATAGTCTAAACGTAACACCTTGAAAATGTTTTCGATACCGACACCCGCCTCCACGTAAGGTGTTTTTCCCATTGTTTGTGTGTGTTCTATCGGAAAAGCGAACAAACCGTCACTCAAAGCAGGGTTGTTTTTATCGCTCAAATGTCCATATAGACCCCGACAGGAAACTATTTCCCTCCATTTAAGTTTTTTCAACAACGGGACGCGGTTGAACAGCCATCCGTTGAGGAAATAAGTAACATCCCACGAGAAATATTCATCGTTCATAAACTCCATCGCATTCATCAACGAGTAGGATTCGGGTTGGATGGTATAAGAAAGGTTGGCATTAGGCATGATTAGCAACGGAAAAGGAACTTTGTCCCACACTTTTCCGGCTTTCAGGATAATGTCTGTATAGCCGAATGCGGAAAACCAGAAGCGTTTCTGAATACCGGCCTCGGTATGATTGTAGGTATAATCACTACCCAACACGTCTTTTCCGGCAAGGGTATGCGACAGGGTAAACACCGGTGCATCCAACGATACAGGGAAACGGTTCCATTGAGTCTGGAAGAATTTCTCGTTCGGAGCATAACGCAGTTTCAACTCTGCCGCAGTGATAGAGAAATCTTTGACCGGAGTGTACGCATCTCCTTCTTTTTTTAAGAAAGGAATCAGATAGGAGGACTCATCTTTTCGTGTACGTGCCGTCAACTGGAAAGAAAAACCGGAATAAAACTCATTGGTATAGGTCATCTCTGCTTGCCGGAAGTAGCCGATACGGTCGTCTTTCTCACGTTTCAAAGCCAGAAACACGTTGTCTTTACTTGTATACAGGTAGTTTTGCCCGTACTGGTTTACATCGGATTCGTAACGCAATTTCAGAGAATGGATCGGAAATTCATTAGCATATTCTTTTTTCTTCTTGAATGAATATTCCAGTTCCGCCAATCCTTTCACTCTTTCATCTTTAAAACCGTAGGCCACATATCCTTTGCCAAACAGGTGCGGATTGAGCCAGGCGGTTGTCATACCTCCGGCACGAATGCGAGGACCCTCCAATGTATTACCGCTGATGGTGGCATTCATCGGGCCGATATAAAAAAGAGGGGCTTCTTTAGAGGTAGGGATATATCCCGTAAAGAGAATGGAAAGCACTTTTTCGGTCCAGTAATATACTGGATAGCTGCGTAATTGCGTCATCAGGCGGTCTACCGAGTTTTCCTGTTGGGAGATAGCGGCTTGCGGGCGGTTCTCCGCCCAGAATGTTTCGGGACGAGACAGGGCTTCGGTTTCTTCAATAATGCGTTCGGGCTTGGTGAAAGCTTTGCCAGCTTCAGCAGTCGGGATAAAGGTGTAGTTGCTGTAATCTGCCACACGGCGGGCAAAAATACCGTCCTGCCCTTCGGTCAGTTTAAACTCAACAGTGATGCTTTCGTGGTCGAGCAAGCGTGTACCATCTTCGGCACGCTTGAATTCCTGCTCAAGCAACATATAATCCACAAAGTTCAGGTTTATCCTTTTGGGGAAATTAAATACGGCACGTTTGACAAAATAAGTAGAGTCGAGCACCACATACAGATGTCCGTTGAAACCGAAAGACTCGGAATTGAATGGTGTAAAAGCAAGGTCTACACAGGGTTCTCCGGCAATCTGTAAAGTATCCATCAGGTAATATTTATAGAAACCTGTGCCGATACGAGACAAAGGACTGACAAACTTGTTCGTGAACAGGGAGATATTATTTTCATAAATGTCTACGTCTTTAAAGACTTCATTGATGGCAGCCTGCATTCCTTGTTTGGAGAGAAACTCATCGACCCCGGCCTGTTTACGCCCTTTCACCCACTGCTTCTCGGAACGGGGAGATTTCCGGTAATAGTCTGTGGCAAGCAGTTCGCGAGCCGATACTGTCAGAATCGGTTTACCGGTGACGGCGGAAGTGTCTACGTATTCGGTAAGGAAATCAAATTTACGATACAACCATTTCTTCTGTTTCTCTTCATCGAAATTGTTCAATGCGAAAGTGGTCTTTTCATAACGTTCGCGTTGCCAAAAGTCTTTTTCGTAGGGGGAATGGTTGTCACGGCTTTCAATCATGCGGCGCACAAATTCTACGGCCGGATTATCTTTCTTCCGATAGTGCTCGCGTTTGGGTTTTACCACTACTTCACCGAGGGCATATTCGGTAGGCGAAAGCGCCACTTTATACGATGCGTTATGTGCAGGACGAATGGAATGGATATAGTCATTATAACCGATTACAGAGATAACAAGCACTGCTTCGGAACGGTTGGTTTTGAAGTAGAAACGTCCGTCGCTTCCGGTAGTAGTTCCTTCTGTCGTGTCTTTTAAGCGTACAGATGCATAAGGCAGAGGTTCTTTCGTCAGAGAATCAGTCACCACACCTTGCACCACATACTGCGCACTTAGCGGAATACTGATAGCCAATAAAAGAAAGAGCGTCAATGTGCCTTTTTTCATTAATCTCATACCTTAAATCCTATTGAATTGAGCGGGGCAAAGGTATGAGTGATTTTAAGACAAAAAAAGGTCTATTTGATGGAAGAAATGTTCTTATTTGACACAATTAGGGGAAAATAATGCGGAACCGGGTCAGGCCATCGGCGTAGGTTCGCAAAGAGAATGTGCATCCGTGACGCATCAGGACTTCACGAATAAAGATAAGCCCGATTCCCTGACCGTTCGGTTTGGTGGAGAAGAAGGGGCTGAACAGTTTAGCTTCTGTTTCCTTGCTGATCCCCTTACCGTTATCTATCACTTCAACAGTGGCGGGAGACATAGTACGGACTATTATTTCTCCATCGGCTTCAATGCTTTCCACCGCATTTTTGATGATGTTTACGAGTACTTGTTCAAACAAAGCGGCATCCAGCATAACGTCTTTCATACTTTCATCTATTTCCATGCGGAGGACAATATGACGGTCATTACACATTCCTTCCATAAAGCGTTTGCAGGTGAAAACCAAATCATTCAGATTGATAGAAGAAAGTGTCGGTTCAGGGATTTTCACAACGTCAGCAAAACGGGTAATGAAACGACTCATCGAGAAACAACGGTCGGTACACACACGCATCACGTCGCAGATGTCGTCCATACCTTCTTCACAGGAAAGGGCTTGTTCTACCGTATCCAGTGTAGAAGTGATGCCGGCAGTTGTGTTGTTCACTTCGTGAGCAATCATGCGGATCACTTTCTCATAGGCTTTCTTTTCCGCTTTCATCACTTCGTCAGTAAGGGTTTCCACCAAGTAGAAAGGGTGCTGAAATCCACGGTCGATGAAGGAGGAATGAGTGCACCGGTAGATATTCGAGTCGTTCAGACGGACAGTAACCGTCTCTCCTTTCGGAAGGCTGGACAGTTCCACCGCCAACGGAGAATCAATTTCTTTCATCTTCTTGCCTTGTACATCTTCCAGACGAACGCCCAGCATCTTCAAAGCCATCGGATTCAGTTCCGCAAGGTCTTCATCAAGGGAGGTTATGATAACTCCCATCGGAGAAGCCTTAATCAGCAGATCGAGAAAGTTATTCTGCTCACGCAGACGGAGACGTTCATTCTTGAGCTGTTCCATCATACGGTTGAATATATTCACCACACGGTCGGCTTCATATTGTCCTACAGGACTAAGACGGCTACTGAAATCCTGCTCACGCAGCAGTTCCATACCGCTTCCGATGGTATTCAACGGTTTCACTATCTTACGATAGAAGAATGTCAGATAAAGCAGGATAAAAAGCACCAGCCCCTCTCCTATGTAGAAAAAGAGCGCGTTTATCTGACTGGAGAGATAGAGCAATATACTGCCCAATGCCAGCAACAGAATGACAAGTATGTAAAAAAGTCCTTTTATACGCACGTTTATCTGTAATTAACAGTTTGTTTTTATACTGTAATATTATATTTTTCGAGGCGTCGGTAAAGGGCGGCACGACTGATGCCTAATGCCGTAGCTACCTGACTAAGATTTCCTTTGCAGCGTTCCAAAGCCTGAAGAATGGTCTGACGTTCTATTTCGTCTAAAGTCATTCCGGCCAGTGCTGCGCCTTCGGCTACTTTTGCATCATCGTGACGGATGTACTGGGCGTCAAAATCGGAAGCATCGAGAAGCGGTTTGCCACTTACCAAAATAGTGCGTTCCACCAAATTCTTCAATTCACGGATATTCCCCGGATAAGGCAAACGGCTCAAGAATTGCAGGGCATCGGCAGAAAACTCCGTACGGGGCAATCCATTGGTTACAGCCTGGCGGTCAGCAAAATGACGTGCCAGCAAAGGAATATCCTCACGACGTTCGCGCAGAGCCGGCAGTTTCACCGTTATCAGATTGATACGGTAGAACAGGTCTTCACGGAAAGTACGCTCGCCCACCATCTTACGCAAATCGGCATTGGTGGCTGATACCACCCGAATATCCGTCTTGCGGGCGCGGCTGTCACCAAGCACTTCAAATGTTTGATCCTGCAATACGCGTAACAACTTCACCTGGCACGAAAGATCAAGATCACCGATCTCATCCAGAAAAATCGTTCCTTTGTTTGCCATCTCGAAACGTCCGATACGATCTGCGGAAGCATCGGTAAAAGCTCCTTTCTTGTGCCCGAACATCTCACTTTCAAACAGGCTTTGGGAAATTCCTCCGAGATTCACTTTCACAAAAGGATATTTGGCACGCTGACTGTTGATATGAATGGCTTCGGCTATCAGCTCCTTACCTGTTCCGCTTTCTCCTGTTATCAATACAGAAGCATTGGTCTTTGCTATGCGGGCAATGGTATTCAACACATCCATCAATCCCTGGCTACGCCCGATGATGTGGCTGCGGTCGAAAGACTCGCTCTGTTCCTGGGTTGTCTCCTGTGAGGTGGCGGAAAGTTCGAGTGCCGTTTCGATGCGTTGTAACAAGGCGGCATTATTCCATGGCTTCGTAATGAAATCAAAGGCTCCTGCCTGCATTCCTTGCACGGCAAGTTGGATACTTCCCCAAGCGGTCATTAAAATCACCGGTACTTCGGGACGGAATATTTTTACTTGTTTGAGCAGGGTTAAACCTTCCTCACCCGTTGTGGAAAGAGTGAAGTTCATATCCATCAGAATCAAATCCGGTGCTACGGAACGTACTACTTCCATTGCTTCCCGCGGACCGGGAACGGTCTGTGCTTCGTATCCTGCCCGTTTCAACATGAAGCTAAGCGAAGAACGCACTGCGCTGTCGTCGTCAATTATCAGAATCATAGTTTATGTTCTTTTTAATCATAGGTATTGTTTTACTGCTATGACTGTACAAAGCTACAAAAAAATAGCAACCGGCATCACTCTTCTCTTTTTTATTGCCGGATAATTTCATCAAAATCAGCTTCAAGTTCGGAGTTCGAACGAAAATCCCATAGCGTCAGACTGCGAATCTGATAATAGTAATACCAATAATAATAGAGTTCGGAAATATGTTTCTGTCTTGCCTCATCTTTAGAGTTCTGCGCATCATTCAGATCTAAGGTATTGATTTTGCCTATCAGGAAAGTTTCAATACTGGTTTTATAACGTTGCTGTGCAATTGCATCAGCTTCCTTCGCTATGTCCAACTGCTGCGCCTGATTATTAAAATGCTCCACCAACAGAAAGATATCCTGATTGAAGTTGATCTGTTCCTGGCGGATCTTTGAAAGCACTACATCCCGGTTACTCTTGGCTACCCGGACTTTTCCACGACGTTTTCCCCAATCGAGAATCGGAATCTTAACGCCTACCTGAACAATCTGATTATCCTGCAAGTTCCGGTAAACGGCAGGGAAGTTCCGGTTCTCGCCAGTATACCCCACGCTTGCAAATAAATCGACACTACGCAGATTTCCGCGTGCGGTGGCTACTTCATAATCGGCTTCCAACTGGCGACGACGGATATTCTGTGCAAACGAGTTACGTTCCAATGCTTTATTTAAAACCAGATTGTACTCCATCTTCGGACGGTCCACCGCCTCGGGGAGAACAGGATTTAGTATTTCATCTTCACCTACTCCCAGAAAAGCACGGAGCTGGAACATTTTGGCATTGAGGTCACTCTCTGCCTCTGTTAATGCTGCTTTCGCATTCAAGGCGGAAAGTTTGAGCTGTAAGAGTTCATTCTCGGAAATCTGTCCCATTTTACGTTTGGCAAGAGCCACTTCATAAAGGTGATCAGCATTTGTCAGGTTCTGTTTCGCTGTGCCGAGATTTTCTCTTGCCAGCAAGAGATTGAAGTAGTAAGTGATAGCACGCATTGTCACTTCTTCGGTAGCAGTGATAAAAGCAGCTTTTGCTTCGGCATAACGCACCGGTTCAATGCGCCTGTTCCATTTTATATTATTCACTCCAAAGATGGGTTGCGTGAGTTGTAAGGTGACAGGGACAGACATAAAGTGACGGTCACCTCCGGCTCCCAATTGTTTGATATAGTCGAGAGAAGAGGTCAACGAAAGTTTACCACCGGTGAGCCATATGTTCTGATCGATGGAAAGATCACCGGTCAGTCCTAAGGTGTTGTTACGGACGAAGCCGTAAGAGCCGTCCGAATTTTGATAAGAACTATATGATTTATTATAATTGGGCAGAGTTCCGGTCAGGTTGACTTCCGGCAGCAGATCGGCACGAAAAGTGCGATATTCCCAATAGGCTGTTTTCAACTCGTTTAAAGCAACGGCAGCATCCACAGATTGAGCACGTGCCATCGCAATGGCTTCATTTAAGGTGATCTCCCTTTCTTTCTGCGCCGACAATGCCAATGGCAGACAAGCGGCAACAAGAGCAAACAATATACGTTTCTTTTTCATTATGCACAGTATTTTCCTCCAACAGAGGATCAAACGATGTGCCAAAAAAGTAATGTTTTTATTTTCAATAGATTACAGAATAAGAAAAGTGTTCATTTTCGGACACTATGCCCACAAATGAACGTTCGATTATTCGCAGTAGTTAGGAAGGCGCACAGTGAACCGGGTACCTTTACCTACTTCGGAAGTGACGGAGATAACGCCATTCAGCCGTTCGATAATGGTTTGGCAAATACTTAATCCCAAACCCGCTCCTTGTGTGAAGTTATCGACTTTATAGAATCGTTCGAATATATGACGAATACCTTCTTCCGAAATACCTACTCCGGTATCTTCTACAAAGATACGGATGTATCCGGGATCTTCATCATTTTCATAGCCGAAGGTAATGAAACCGCTACTCGTAAACTTAGCAGCGTTATTAATCAGGTTATTCACCACTTGCTGCAAGCGGACGTTGTCCGTTGTCAGATATTTCTTATCGCTTTCGGGCATACGCAACACCAGTTCTACTCCCGGAGGCATATTCAGCCGTTGAGAATCGTGGACGGTCTTTAACAACAAAGACAGGTTATGCTCTGCAAACATAAATTCCATGGTTCCCGATTCAATACGTGACAAATCAAGAATATCATTAATCAAAGCCAGCAACAGACCACAATTCTTATTGATGGTTCCAATAAACTGGGTAATCTCTTCTCCCGTAAAGCCGCTCGTGTCGCTTAACAAATCAGAGAAACCTACAATTGCATTCAACGGAGTCCGAATCTCATGGCTCATGTTTGCAAGGAAGGCCGATTTCAGTTTGTCAGCCTGGAGAGCTTTATCACGCGCCTCTCTCATCTCTTGCTCGGCAGTCTTATATCGTTGGATACTCTGACAAACACCTAATATATTGTACAATGAATCTTGTGTCAGCCCTGTGATTACAGAAGAACGGTATTCCCACCATTCATACTCTCCACTAACATTCCGCTGACGGAAGTTCAGGCGGGTATTTGAATCTTCACCCGTCAATGCCCTATCAAACAGTGGACTAATTTCTTTCAAATCTTCAGGATGGATGGTACGATCCATTTCATCACGGGAAATCGTAGTAACCGTTTCATCATATCCAAGACGTTTCAGGAAACCTTGCGGGAAAATAAAACAGTTTGTTTCCATATCAAACTGCCACGGATAGATGGAACTCTCATCTACTGCCATATCAAAGAAACGCTTCTGCATTTCTTCATTCGAAATATTCCGTGCGGAAAGTGCCATACCGGTAATCGTATTCTTTGAACGGATCGGGACAATCTCCCCCGACACCGGAAAGTATTTATCACTATGCACTTCTTTCATGAAAGCTCCCTGCGGTATCTCCACACTTTCTCCTTTAACAGCTACCTGCTTCAACATGGAATGAAGAATATCCTGACCGTCATAATATATCTTGAAGATGCTGCCTGCCATCATTCCTTCATAAAAACGACCTCCCGACTCATACGGCAAATGAAGCATTTGTAATAAGGAACGATTTGTGAAATGGATGTGCAAATCGGTATCATACGTTATCACACCATCGCGGATGGAATGAAATACATTATCAAACTCATTACGCTGTTCCACAAGTTTGTTCTGCACGAGCAGACGGGTCTGTGCCTGAATCCGTCGTTTGGATTCACGTCGGTTGGCACGCATCAACCACACAATAGAAGCTATCAGCAATGCCAGGATAGACGGATAGAGCAGTATAAAAAGGTATTTATATTTCTCCCAATACGGTTCGTTAACGATGGTTCCGCTAGAGGCTACTTTATCGGGGTCAATATGAAAATAATCCAACTGTTTATAGTCATAGATGAATCCCTGTGTGATTTCTGTCACTCCTATGTCTTGAGGGGATGTACCTTTTAAGACTAAAGCAGCCCTTTGAGCTGCCGATAATGCCGAAGTATAGCTGTCGGCATCATAAGCGCCAAAAACTCCATTGGTCAATCCCACATTCTGGCTCGAAAAGACAGGAGCTTTTGAGTTTTTGCCAACAAATGAAAGGAAAGGCGACCATTTAGGAGCAACTACCAGACGTTCATAACTGTTACGAGGATAACAAATAGCGGCAATAATATGACTCGTTGTATAATTTTGAGTATTATAGACTTTCATTCTATAATCCGGATTATCTTTTTGAAAGATTTTCCACTCTTCTTCAAAATCTTCAAGGCCTTTGTTACTCAAAAAGCTGTTATCTATCACACAGACCACTTCTTTCCGCCGGGGAAATATCTTTTGCGCCTGACGCAATATGACATCAAAATCCGGATTGGCTGTGAACCCGCAAACATTGGGATGAGTAGCAAGCAGCTTCGTATCAGGATACTTAATGCCGAAAAACACGACCGGTATCTGCAAAGGCAACGAATCTCCACAGGCAAAAAGAGTATAGAAAGCTTCATCACTTGCTGTTATAATCAAATCGGTCTGCCTGTCACGGGCACGCTGACAAAAACGACGCATAATTACTTTTTCGGAGTTGAATGCCCAAAAATCGGCATCAAGATACTCCGTTGTTATATTCACCTTCAGGCCACTTTCTTTAAATCCTTTGACCAACCCCTGATTAAGATCACTATGCCAAGGAGTTTGTGAGGTGTATGACTGTATAAACAGGATATTGTATGTACGTTCCGCTGCTGCCGCCTGAATAAGAACAGCAAAAAACAGAACGATAAGCAAACAATAGTAGCGTCGATTCATATAATTAAAGCCTGCGGTGTTTTCAATATTATGCCGACAAAGATACGTTAATTATATTGAAAACAAACAGATAGCCCAAGTTTTTTATTCTTCGCGCAACGCCTCGGCAGGGTGTATGCGAATGGCCTGACGAGCAGGGAACCAAATGCCTATGAGAATCATTAAAGTCATCAAGAAATAGGTAATGGCAAATGTGATAAGAAAACGTACCACTCCCCATTCCAAATACCCTCCCGTCAAATCCAAATAGCCGATATTATAGCATATCACAGCAGCAGGCAAAGCGGCCAGCGTCAACAGTAATAATCCTTCTTTATTCAGCCGTTGCCAAAGCTGCATCCGGCTGGACCCAACTGCTATACGAAGCGCCGATTCAGCACGACGGTGCTGTGTACGGAACCAGAATGTGCCGACAATACCCAACAGGATATTAAGCAGTAAGAATCCCATCATCCAGAAACGTACTTGTACCTGATTGTAACTCCCTTGCTGGAAATCATTGCGTATATCTTCGTAATCATGCACTTTCAGGATGAATAGGTTACCGACACTCAACTGACTGGCGGATAATTTCATCAAACGTTCCGGAAAGTCTGTGGAAGTTCCCGGTTTCACCCGCAAACAAACTTCCACATTGGAAGGATAAAACTCATCATCAAGTTCGGCCATTTCTTTTTCTGTAATGGCAACAGCTACATACCGGTCGCTATAATTAGCCCAGAAATCATTGTAACGCACTTTTGCCGATACACCTCCTATCTTGTACACTTCTGTAGAATCATCCACACTTACCAGATTCTTACCCAGTAGTGTACGGTCTCCTTTATAATCAGGCCGCCAGAAGTTTTCACCCACTACGACATTACCATTCTTCAAAGCCTGTACCAATGCTTCATATCCACGTCCATCGGCACTCTGATAACGGAATACCTGAAAGAAGTCAGGAGTCATCGCACGGTTCAGCGGATTACTAACCAGTGTGTCAAGACGCACCATCATGCCGGAATTACTACCAATATAGGGACGTGCATTATTGGATATGGAAACAGCTTCCACCTCCGGCAACCGACGGAGACGATTGGTTAATTCGGTGATATCCTGTCCCAGCGTGGTATTCTTTTGCTCTTTCGAAAGATACGAGTCGCTCTTGTTGTTTTTCAGACTAAGTTCCAGATAGTAAGTATCGGTTATATCAAATCCTACCGGTTCGTAATAGGTACGAGCCGTCACATATGTCCAGTCGACCACATACCACAAGACCACAAAAACAATTAACAGTTCCGACCATAACCATCCGTTTGACCGGCGTTCATTCCATATTTGTTTTAATAGTTGCATTTTCTTTAGAATTAATGAGTTGAATGTGATTGGATTATCTTTCATTTATGGCGTCAACAATATTGGTGCGGGTTACTTTCCATGCCGGAATAGCCGCACTTAACAGATTGAGCAGGAAGCAGGCAAAGAATGCCAACAGGAATACGACAGGATCGAATAATAAGTCGATGCACATAGTCCGCCAATCTTCCACGCCATTAGATACGAAATCTACAGAGAAAAGCATTCCTCCCAAAAGGAAAGCGGCAACATAACTTAATACCAATCCGAGAATACCTCCGAAGAGAGAATAAAGCATATTTTCGGAAAGCACTTGCATCATAAGTTCACGTCTGGGTGCACCAAAGGCTTTTCGCACGCCTATTTCAGAGATACGCTTACGCATACGCGACAAGGTAAGTCCGGACAAGTTGACAGCAGGAACAAGTAACAGAACAAGCAGCGTCAAGATATATTGCCGGACAGCTTCTTTTACAGCCGGAGGATTATTGGCGGAGTACCGTTGCGCGGCTACAAAATAGGTATCGGGTTGTCCACGATAAAGCAGATCGAAGTTGGGATGCCCAGCCATGAAAATGGCTCTTAGCCGATCCGCCTCCTGGTGAATCGCCGGAAAATCTTCTTTTGATTTGGCCAGAATGTAGACAGCAGTCATTCCCATGATATTTTCATCCCCCCAAGTGGTTGTGAAAGCATTTGTCGAACTTAAAGGAATCCAGACCTGTGCATAAGCATAATTCGCCAATTTAGACACCGAGTGCACTACTCCACAAATAACATAAGCTGAATGATTCAGAAGAAAGGTTTTTCCAACTACTTCTGATGTTCCGAACAAGCGGCGTGCCATGTCTTCGGAGATTACGGCTTTTGCCGCACCCGCATCAAAATCGGCATTATCATACGGTTTACCGGATATAAAATCAAACTCGAACACTTTCCAGAAAGCATCGTCTGTTTGCAACACACTACAACTCTCCATTTCGCCTGCCGGTTTGGCTGCCAACATTGTTTCCCGAAAAAAACTAGTGATGGAAACCGCTTCGGGAGTTTTCATTTCTTTGAAACAGGCTTTCGCTGTATTGTATCCGATAGGACCGTTACTCTGCCAGTTCACATTGGATTTGTTCTGAAGTCCGGCATACCGGAAAATGAGCATCCGGTCACGATGGGTCTCCGGTGCAAAAGGAGCGATTGTTGCACGTAAAGTGATGACAATTACCATAATCATAGCAATAGCCAAAGCTGTACCTATAATAGAAATAGAAGAAAGCAGTTTATTTTCCCTCAACAGATGGAACGCTTGTTTAAAGTAGAGTTTTATCATTATCATTTCAGTATAAAGTTCAGTATATTTCTTACTCATCTCTTAGTGCTTCGGCCGGTTGCACTTTCATTGATTGCAGAGCCGGATACGACACGCCAAGAATAATCATTATTGCCATCAAGAGAGATGTCAGTAAAATGGCTATCAGGAAACGGGATACTGTAAATGCCATTTGTGATATATCTACCAGCTCACTATATCCAATGTTGAATGCAATCAATACGGCAGGAAGAGCCGACATGCTTAACAGTAACAAACCTTCCGTAATCAAACGATAGAATATGTTTTTCCGGTTAGCTCCCATCGCCATGTGTAAAGCGACTTCTCCCCGGCGTTGCTGAGTACGGAACCAGAAAGTACCGATCACTCCCAGAAAGATATTCAACAACAGGAAAAAGAGAATACAGAACTGGGTGCGCAATTCATTATCATTGTCTATCTCACTGGCGGTCCGGACTTTGCTTAATGGGGTGACATCAAGTATATAAATATTCCCTACTTGATAGATACGGTCGGCATCATTCATAAGACGTTCTACAAACCCATTGTCTACGCCTTCTCGAACACGCAGGCTCAACTCAAGATAGGCTACATTTTCGACCGTTTCCATTTGTTCGTCAGAAAGATAAGTGCCGATATAGGTCCCGGTAAAAGGTTTTCCGGCAATATTATAATGATCGTAGCGAACAGGCTCCGTTAAAGCTGCAATACGAAGGTTGGTATCACTAGTGCGAACTTCCTTAGCCAAAAGGTCTTTTCCATGAAAAGTGGCATCCGGATAATAGTCTGCAACATCGACAGGAACGATTATCGTATTTTTCTCCAGAGCTTTCACCAGACTTTCATAACCGGAACCATCGATATTCCGAAAACGGAACACTTTATAATATTCAGGAGTTGCCCAACGATCCATCGTACTTATCCAAACCGTGTCATTATCCGGAAAGCGGAAACTCGCTCCACTGCACCCTTCATTATATGGAATACTGTTTTGAGAGATACAGACAGATTCGACCTCCGGATGACGAGACAAACGTCCGGCTATTTCCCTTAAAGCAGCCATATCATCTTTAACAGTCAGCTCCGGATTGAAATCGGTAGATTTATCGGTAAGACGATTCATGCGTAATACATACGTATTTTCTATATTAAAGCCCATTGGCTGATAATAAATATGCAAAGTGACATAAACCAGATCAACGATATACCACAAAACGACAAACACCAACAATAGCTCAATCCATAGAAAAGCATTGCTCCGGCGCTCATTATATATTTGTTTCAATAACTGTTTCATCATTTTATCTTTGGTTTATTGCATCTACAATGTTCATTCTCGATACTCTCCAGGCCGGAATACCGGCACTCAACAGGTTTAATAACAGACAGAAACAGAATGCTACAAGGAATATCAGCGGACTGAATAGCATATCAGTGGAAAGAGAAGTTTCCCCGGCAAGACCTGCATTCTCACTGTTACCGAAAAGGAATGAGTTTAACAGAAAAGTAGCTGAATAGCTCAATATCAGCCCCAGTACTCCTGCAAGCAGTGTCAATATCAGATTCTCCCAGAATACCTGTCGCAACAATTCGTTGGCAGTAGCACCGAATGCTTTCCGGACACCGATTTCTGTCATACGTTTTCGCATACGGGATAAAGTCATGCTACTTAAGTTGATAGCCGGAACCAAAAGTAGAATTACAATGATAAGAACGAATCGCCTGACAATGTGTTTCATATCCAGGTCTGTCCCCCAATGACGATAAAGGTAAGCAAATTGAGTATCCGGCTGACCACGATAAACCAATTCCATATCTTTCAACTTACTATTGTAGACTTGACGGTATTTTTCTACTTCAGCACGGATAGCCGGGAAATCGTCGGACGAACGTGCAAGGATGACCGCCCGCATAGGCCCCATCAGATTTTCTCTCCACGAGAAAGAAGCCAAATCTGTCGAAGTATAGGGAATCCAGACTTGTGCATAAGAAGCTGTCGCCAACTTTGATACGTCTTTCACTACTCCTGTAATGGCATAATCGGCTTTGTTTAATTGGATGGTACGTCCTGCCACGTCAGTTGTACCGAACAGACGACGTGCCACACTGGCAGAAACGACAGCCTTGGACAGCCCACTCTCAAAATCGGCTTTCGTGTATGGTTTGCCACACAAGAATTCAAAGCTAAAGACTTGCCAGAACGCTTCATCCGTCTCCATTTCATCTACACTCATCCTGCCTCCTCCGGGAAGAGAAGCGCGCATCTTATTATTAACGGAAGTAATGGTAACCGCTTCAGGTATTGTCAATGTCTTAAAGCATTCACGGGCAGTCGTGACAGACATCTGACTGCTGGCAGCATTATTGTGTTGCTCTTTATGCCGGGATGTCATTGCCTTGACATACAATGATCGTGAACGGTTAACCTCCGGCACGCAGTCTTTTATCCGTATCTGCAATGTCAGCACGATCACCATTATCATGCAAATAGCCAAAGCTGTACCTACCATACAGACAATACTAATAAGCCGGTTCTCCTTCAACTGGTAAAGAGCTTGCTTTATGTATTGCTTCCACATCTTCTTATTCTTTTTTTGATTTGATTTTACAGGAGTCCACAGAAGAATATGTTCTACATTAGAAATTCCAACCTTTCTTTGTTACGTCTTTACATTTCAGGTTTTTGGAATTGATTTTGCCAACGCCATCCCGTTTAAAGAAAGCTGCATCCGCTTTACCGGACACGGTGATATTTCCTACTCCATCCACTTTGGCCTTGATAGTGGTGCAATCAACATTCAGCTTCATATTGCCTACTCCGTCAACATCAAGTTTCAATTCATCGCAATAAAGACTTTTCACGTTGCAGTTACCTACTCCATCAAGTTCGAAAGCTATATTTTTAAGTTTTAGTTCTTCTTTTGCATCGAAGTTTCCTACTCCGTCTATTTTCACTTTGCTCAAATCGGGAGCAGTGATATAGAAAGTCAGATTCTTGACATTCTTGGCATTTTTATCTTTATAAGAGATAACCAGAGTTCCATTTTTCACTGTTACCTTTGTCTTCTCTACAAATTCAGAAGGACCTTCCAGACGGCAGGCACATCCTGACGATTGAGTAAAAATAATATTCCCGACAGATTGCAGGTTTATGGCAGAAAACTCGTCCACATTATAATCTTTACTCACATTTTGTGCCGATAGTGAACAAAAAGCAACACTTAACAGGGCAGCTATTGCAACGATAAAAATATTCTTTGTCATGATGATTTTTAATTTAGAGATACATTAATCTATTTTTCTATTTAGTTCTAATTGTAAGAGGCCATTTCTATTGCACCTGGCGTCCATCGAAAAAACGAATAGTGCGTGAAGTCTGCTTCGCCTGTTCTTCATTATGGGTGACCATCACGATGGTGCGTCCGTCTTCCTTATTCAACCGGTGAAGCAGTTCCATTACTTCAGCTCCCATCTTTGAATCCAGATTACCAGTCGGCTCATCGGCAAGGATTATTTCGGGATTACCGATAATAGCACGGGCAATGGCTACACGCTGGCATTGCCCACCGGAAAGTTGTGTAGGAAAATGATTCATGCGATGGCTCAATCCAACCTTCTCTAATACTTCTTGTGCCAACCGTTTTCGTTCACTGCCAGCCATACGTCGATAAAGCAAAGGAAGTTCTACATTATCCATCACGTTCAACGAATTAATCAAGTGAAAAGACTGAAATACAAAACCGAGCGTTTTATTACGAAAAACCGCCAGTTCCTTGTCTTTCATTCCTTCAGTACGTATTCCGTTGATTTCCACCATCCCCATTGTAGGTGCATCAAGCAACCCCATAATGTTCAGTAAGGTGGATTTTCCACATCCGGAAGGTCCCATTATACTTAGAAATTCTCCACGTTCTACCGTCAGATTCACATTCTCCAATGCTACCGTTTCAATCTCGTCCGTACGATAAATCTTAGAAAGAGAGTTCAATGTTATCATAACTTCTAGTATTTAGTTTATTTAATTTTCAACTTATTCTTGTTCTTATAAGCACTCATATCGCTTACCACTACCTTATCACCCGGCTGCAATCCGCTCAACACTTCTACATATTCAAAATTAGAATCGCCTAACTGTATTTTACGTTTTACCAGTTCATTATCAGAATTACAAACAAAAAGTTCATATTCACCGCGTCCTACATAGAAAGAGCCATTAGCTACACGCATCACATCTTCCTTCACTGCATTCATCACATAAACATCAGTCTTCAGTCCGGAACGCAAGCGACGGTGATTGTCCTCTTTCAACTGAACGGTAAATGATATCACACCATTCTTGGATAGTGGTGTAACACTGCTAACCGTCCCTTCCAGTTTGTCACTCCCTATCTTAACAATTGCTTTTCCTCCGGCTGCTACACGATCACCGTACGTATCCGCAATCTCACCTTCCACTTTAAAATGGCTCAAATCAGAAATGATAGCCACCTGTCCGCCTTCGGAAATCTGTGCACCGATCTGGTTATTAATATAGGTAAGAATAGCTTTACGCGGGGAACGGATTTGTGCATCATCCAACGTACGTTTCTTTTCGGAAAGGCTCTTGCGGAAGATATTAAAGTCAAGCTCCTGAACTTTCAGTTCGGCAGCAGCTACTTCCTTCTCATTTTTATATTGTTGCTGAAGTTGTTCGTACTCTAATTGAGCTACATTATAGCTCAATTCAGCTTGACGTACCTTGTCTGTTGTTCCTGCACCGAGACTGTCCAGATAGTGTTCATTTCTCAACTCCACTTTCATCCGGCTCAATTTCATTGCCGAAACTTTTATCTGCATTGCCATATCGGAAAGTTTCGTCTGATTATTGACGCGAAGCTGATCGAGCTTATACTGACGCATCTGTTCCTCGTCCAGCAACTTTTTATATTCAATTTCTGTACTCTGAAGGTCCAGTTTCAGAATCGGAGTACCTACGTCTACGCTATCTCCCCCTTTTTTATAGACTTCAATAATACGACTGTTGATCGGAGAATTGATAATTTCCTCAAAGGCAGGGACAACCTTACCGGAAGCACTGACACTTACCTCGATCACTCCTTTATCGACTGTGGAAAAGACAAGATCCTTTGCTTCCACTCCTGCCCTTAGTACAGATATAAGTACACCGATGGCAATCATACTTGCCACTCCAATGGATGAATAACGAATTATCTTCTTATTACGTTCTTTTTGACGTACTTCTTTAGGAATTTCTCTGTCCATATCTGATCATTTACTATTTTATGATGTATCAATTCGGTACTTTATATACCAAATCTGTGCCAAAACCGTAAATGATTGATAAATAGAAGATAACAAAAAACAAAGGGTGTCCGATATCGGACACCCTGTACGAATTTACCGTTCAGAATAAAATCTATCATCCTGCCGACAGGAGGTCTGTCTACTTGGATGATGATGTAATAGAGGGGTTCTTTTCCTCTTGTACTTGTTCTTTTCCCCAATGCGTAGTCTCTTCCAGCTTTTCACGATCACGAATCTCTTTTGCTTTACGGGCGTAGACAATCATACGCATAGACTGATCGTAAGTGAAATAATTCCATACCCAATTCAAGAGTACAATAACCTTATTACGTACCCCAAGAATAGAGCGCAGATGAACAACCAGCCACATCACCCAGGCAAACCATCCCTGCATTTTTACTTTACTAAACTCTGCCACGGCACGATTACGTCCTACAGTCGCCATCGACCCCAGATTACGATAATGGAAAGGTTTCATTTCCCGTCCTTTCTCCATACGAATCAGATTCTTTGCCAGCAGTTCTCCTTGCTGAATAGCGACTTGTGCCAATTGAGGATGTCCGTTCGGATAATCTTCGTCAGCAACCTGAATACATTGGTCACCAATAGCAAACACATTGCTCATTCCCTCCACACGGTTGAACGAATCAACTTTAATACGTCCGCCACGTCCTATCAACGAAGGATCCATGTTGCCGATAGTCACTCCGGTAACACCACTTACCCAAATAAAAGTGCGCGTAGCAATCTCCGTACCATCTTCGAGTACCACTTTATGGTCACGATAGTCCACAACACGTTTATTCAACAGGATATTTACCCCCATTTCACGGAGAAACTGTTCGGCATGAGCGGAAGATTCTTCCGACATTCCGGCAAGCAGTCGCGGCCCAGCCTCAATCAGATATATATGCATCAGGCTACTCGGCATATCAGGATAATCTTTTGGCAGGACAAATTTCTTCATTTCGGAAAGTATTCCGGCTACCTCTATTCCGGTTGCTCCACCTCCTACAATAACGATATTCATCAACTCCTGTTGCTCCTGTTTGGTTGAGCAAGTTAAGGCACGTTCCAGATTGGCAAGAAGAGCATTTCTCAACCCCATTGCTTCCGAAACGTTTTTCATCGGCATGGCTTCTTCTTCAATATGTTTATTACCGAAAAAGTTGGTTGTAGTTCCTGCAGCCAACACCAGATAATCATATTCTGCTTTTCCGATGGAAGTCTGTATCATATTCTTTTCCGGGAAAATGGCACGTACTTCTGCCATACGGAAATAGAAATCTTTCCGGCGCTGGAATATTTTACGAAAAGGGAAAGATATGGAAGTTGGTTCCATACCGGCCGAAGCCACCTGATAAATCAAAGGGGGAAACTGATGATAGTTGTTCTTATCTATCAATACAACTTGGAAGCCTGACTTTTTCAGCTTGTTAGCCAATTTCAAGCCACCGAAACCACCGCCTACTATAACGACACGTTTCTTATTATTTTTTGCAATGTTAAGACTCATATTACAATCATGTTTTATCAAGAATAATAACACATGAATGAACCATTAAGTTTTCGAAAGGCAAAACTTTTACGAAGAAAGAAAAAAAGCCGGATTTATTCATCGGTGGCGAACAAAAAAACACTCTATATGTGTCCCTACCGCAGGCGCAATCTATCTCCGATTTCAGGAACATATTCGCCGTCCTTACGATTCATCTTATAAAGATTTTTGAGGCGGATACCATATTTTTGAGAGATACCATGCATAGAATCTCCATCTTTCACAATGTATACGGTATAAGGTTTGGAAGCCTTTTTCTTCTTGCTCTTCAGATAGATGATATCTCCCTCTACTAACGTATAATCGCGCTGCAGATCGTTATACTTCACCAGTTTCTTCCAACTAATGTCAAATTCGTTACCTAAATCTTTAAAGGTATCACCGTTACGGGCTACAACATAGGCTATATCATTAGCAATATATACCTGATGCGGACTCATCAACCAAGGATTCTTTCTCAGTTTCCGTTCCGAGTATACACCTTTACGGTCATATTTATACAGATCATAATCTTCGATAATCGTAATCAGACGGTTAGCATAGGACGGATCTGTGGCGTATCCAGCTTTTTTCAGTCCACGGGCCCATCCTTTATAGTCTGTGATATCCAGTTTGAAAAGAAAGGCATAACGGGCACCTCTTCTAAGGAAGTCAGAATGATCTTCGTAAGAATCACGAGGATGGCTATAGGCACGGAAACATTCGTTGCGTGCATCATCATCGTGACGAACGGTACGCCCCCGCCAACTACTTCCACACTTAATACCAAAATGGTTGTTGCTCTTTCGTGCCAACTGACTGTATCCGGCACCGCTTTCCAACAATCCCTGCGCCAACGTGATACTGGCCGGAATTTTATGAAGCTTCATCTGTTCAACAGCCAGATCACTATACTTATTTATATATTCGATGTAACGGGCATTCCGTTTCTGTGCCTGCACTCCTACGGCAAAGAAGAAAACAACAGTTAAAAAGATAAGTCTATACAGTTTATTCTCCATTTTAGTTCAGATGTGGATTAGATGGCACAAAAATCCGAAAAATAATTGGGATTATCAATCTCTTTCCTAACTTTGTAACATTAATTGTAGAAACCAATACCCTGACGTATATGAGAGACCTCACAATTACCGCTATTATTAAAGTATATCAATATGATGAGTTGAATGAGGCCGATCGGGCACTTATGCAGACTGCCATGGAGGCAACAGCTCGTAGTTATTCTCCGTATTCCCATTTCTCCGTAGGTGCCGCTGCGCTATTGGACAACGGAACTGTTGTGACAGGAACCAATCAGGAGAATGCCGCCTATCCATCGGGACTTTGTGCGGAACGCACTACCTTATTCTATGCCAATTCCCAATATCCCGACCAGCCGGTTGTCACTCTTGCCATTGCGGCACGAACGGAAAAAGATTTCATCGACCAACCGATTCCCCCCTGCGGCGCTTGCCGGCAAGTGATTCTGGAAACGGAAAAGCGTTACAAACAACCCATCCGTATCCTATTGTATGGCAAAGAATGTATCTACGAAGTAAAAAGTATAAGCGACCTACTACCGCTATCATTTGACGCATCAGCAATGGAGGACTAACTATGTTACAACAATATCACACGAAACTAAAAGGGACACTCGCACTTACAGACTCTTATCTGACAGAAAAAGCACTGCAAAAAGAAAAGGGGCTTTATAAATTTATATGGGTACGCAGCGGAAGCATCACAGTAGAAATCGACCATCAGGAAATGATGCTTACTAAAGATGAAGTGATTTCACTCACTCATCTGCAACACCTCGAATTTAAATCGATTGACGGTGAATATCTGACTTTGCTGTTCAACAGTAACTTCTATTGCATCTATGGCAACGACCATGAAGTGTCGTGTAGCGGTTTCCTGTTCAACGGTTCTTCTCACCTGATCCGTTTTACTCTGAATGAAAAAGAACGCAAAGAGCTCGACACCATTACCGAAGCACTGGAAAACGAATTTACCGTTTCCGACAGCCTGCAGGAAGAGATGCTACGCATTCTGCTGAAACGCTTCATCATTCAATGTACCCGCATTGCACGTCATCGCATGAATATCACCCGTGAAAAAGAATCCGGTTTCGAGATTGTCCGCCAATACTATAACTTGGTTGACGAGCATTACCGGACGAAGAAGCAAGTACAGGATTATGCCGATATGCTGCACAAATCTCCCAAGACACTATCGAACATCTTTTCAACCTGCAAACTGCCATCACCGCTCCGGGTAATCCACGAACGGGTGGAAGCGGAAGCCAAACGCCTTTTGCTTTACAGCAACAAAAGTGCCAAAGAGATTGCCGATATTCTGGGATTTGAAGACCAGGCTTCTTTCAGCCGTTTCTTCAAAAATATGACCGGACAGAGCGCCGTACAATTCAGAAATACACAGGAAGGGAAAAATTGATAAGGCATACGGAAGTATTGCTATTTGAGGAGTATGGGGAATGAACGATCTTTGCAACGTTAGATAAACTCATTAAAACCCCAACAAAATGAAAGAGAAATTTATCGCTTTACTGACCTTCACTTCAAGTCTAAAAGGTTTCGGTATCCAATTTATCCGCGTGGCCATCTTGGTAGTATTTGTATGGATAGGCGGATTGAAGTATTTCCATTATGAAGCCGACGGGATTGTTCCGTTCGTAGCCAACAGCCCTTTCATGAGCTTCTTCTATGCTAAAGATGCGCCTGAATACAAAGAACATAAAAATGCGGAAGGCGCTTTCGTCCCGGAGAATCGTGCATGGCACGAAGCAAACCGTACTTATACTTTCTCCTACGGACTGGGAGCTCTTATTATGAGCATCGGCATACTGGTATTCCTAGGCATCTTTTTCCCGAAAGTGGGACTGGCAGGTGACGCTCTTGCTATTATCATGACGCTGGGAACACTTTCTTTTCTCGTCACCACCCCGGAAGTCTGGGTTCCCGATCTGGGAAGCGGAGAATTCGGCTTCCCATTACTATCCGGCGCAGGGCGATTGGTGATTAAAGACATTGTGATTTTAGCCAGTGCCGTAGTGTTATTATCCGACTCGTCACAACGCGTACTCAAAACACTTAAAAAGAGCTAATCCCCTTTTGCAGAAAGTGCTAACTTCTTGAGATTACGGAACAAATCGTATTTTCAGACTGTTATATAGTCTCATACGAATCGTTAATAAAAAGAAGTTATGAAACAATATGATGCAATAATAATAGGATTCGGCAAGGCAGGAAAGACCCTGGCTGCCGAACTTTCCAACCGCGGATGGCAAGTTGCCATCGTGGAACGTTCCAACATGATGTATGGAGGAACCTGTCCGAACATAGCCTGTATTCCAACCAAAATGCTGGTGCATGAAGCCGAGGTTTCCGCCTTGCTCTACCATGACGATTTTCCCAAACAGGCGAATATGTACAAACAAGCCATCGGCCGGAAGAACCGTCTCACCTCTTTTCTTAGAAATGATAATTACGAAAGACTAAACAAGCGTCCCAATGTAACTATTTACACCGGAACGGGCTCTTTCGTATCTTCCAATACCATAAAAGTAGCGCTTCCGGAAGGGGACATCGAACTGCAAGGTAAAGAGATATTTATCAATACAGGCTCTACTCCTATCATTCCGGCAATAGACGGTATTCAGCACAGTCAGCATGTATATACCAGTAGTACGCTTCTGGATTTAAACGTCCTTCCCCATCACTTGATTATCATAGGCGGAGGATATATCGGACTGGAATTTGCTTCTATGTATGCCGGATTCGGTAGCAAAGTGACGATACTCGAAGGAGGAAACAAATTTATGCCTCGTGAAGATCGGGACATTGCAAACAGCGTCAAAGAAGTTATGGATAAAAAAGGTATTGAAATCCACCTGAACACCCGCGCACAGTCCGTCCATGATACCAGTGACGGAGTGACACTGACTTACTCGGACGTATCCGACGGTACTCCTTATTATGTGGACGGAGATGCCATTCTCATCGCAACGGGACGTAAACCGATGATTGAAGGATTAAATTTGCAAGCAGCAGGCGTAGGAGTCGATGCGCACGGAGCTATTATAGTAAACGATCAGTTGCGTACCACTGTTCCTCATATATGGGCAATGGGAGATGTGAAAGGCGGGTCGCAATTTACTTATGTCTCACTGGATGATTTCCGGATTATCCGTGACCAGCTCTTCGGTGATAAGAAACGTGATATCGGAGACCGTGATCCAGTTCAGTATGCAGTATTTATTGATCCACCGTTGGCACATATCGGAATCAGTGAAGAAGAGGCGTTAAAAAGAGGATACTCATTTAAGGTTTCCCGGCTACCGGCTACTTCCATCGTCCGTACCCGTACACTACAGCAGACAGATGGTATGTTAAAAGCCATCATCAATAATCATAACGGGAAAATTATGGGCTGCACACTATTTTGTGCCGATGCTTCGGAAATCATCAATACCGTAGCTATGGCTATGAAAACGGGACAACCGTCTACATTCTTACGTGATTTTATCTTCACACATCCCAGTATGAGTGAGGGATTAAATCAACTATTTGATGTATAAGAATAAGGCAGAATATAAATCACTCCTAAAATACAGCCTCTGAACAAGACAAACAGAGACTGTATTTGGAGTAATCAGAGGCTCTGAATGAGGCAAACAGAGCCTCTAAATAAATGAATCTTATTCTTTTTCTACCTCAACAGAGTGAAATCTAACAGAAAGTGTTATCTTTGCAACCAAGTTAAACTATATACCTACCGCAATGAGAATTAGTAAGTAAGACAACACTTCTAAGTAAACATCACTTTTCTTATATGCTTTTTCTATTTTGTTAAGCATCACGAAATCCGTGTTGTTTAGCCAGTATTGTGTTTGTCGTTCCCCTATCCTGTGATTTTCCTTCACGCTATTTCCAACCTCAAACCCAATAGATCATTATGTCTATAAGTATTCAACAAATCAGCTATATCCATCCGGATAAAGAAGTATTATTCAGTGATCTCAATTTCGCCATCAGCAAAGGCCAAAAACTGGGATTAGTCGGTAACAATGGCTGCGGCAAATCTACTTTGCTGCAAATTATTGCCGGTCAACTTTCACCCTCTTCCGGTGTCATTGTCCGTCCGGATGACCTATATTATATCCCGCAACATTTCGGGCAATATGATTCATTAACCATCGCCCAGGCACTCAGGATAGAGCGTAAGCAACAAGCCCTACATGCTATCCTGTCAGGAGATGCCTCAAACGAAAATTTCGTCGTCCTGGATGATGACTGGAATATTGAAGAACGTTCCATTGCCGCTCTCGATTTATGGGGGCTAGGACAGTTTACTCTATCTTACCCGATGAATTTGCTTAGCGGAGGTGAAAAGACCCGTGTATTTCTGGCAGGTATGGACATCCATCGCCCACCTGTCATACTTATGGATGAACCGACCAATCACCTCGATTCTTCCGGCAGACAACGTTTATACGACTGGGTAGAGAAATGCCGCTCCACACTGTTAATTGTAAGTCATGACCGCACTCTGCTTAATCTTCTCCCCGAAATATGCGAACTGGAAAAGCATCAAATCAATTACTATGGAGGAAATTATGAATTCTATAAAGAACAAAAAACGCTGATGCAGGAAGCATTGCAGCAACGTATCGAAGAAAAAGAGAAGGCACTGCGCATTGCCCACAAAGTGGCACGCGAAACGGCCGAACGCAGGGACAAACAAAATGTGCGTGGAGAAAAAAATCATATTAAAAAGGGAGTTCCTCGTATTGTGCTCAATGCGCTTCAAGGAAAATCAGAAAAGAGTACCAGCAAACTTAACAGCACCCATCAGGAGAAAGCCGAGAAGTTAAGAGACGAACGCAACCAGCTTCGAAGTTCGCTCTCCCCAACCGCTACATTAAAAACCGATTTTAATAGTTCCTCGCTCCACACCGGAAAGATATTGGTGACAGCAAAAGAAATTAACTTCGGTTATCATCCCAATTCAATCAACAGTCATATTCAGATGAATAATGAAGCAAATCTTGCTGATACAGGTAATCATCCCAGTCCGGACAGTAATGATATTCAGGACAATAGCGATTTCAAACAGCAACTCTGGCAAACCCCTATCAGCTTCCAACTAAAGAGTGGAGACCGCCTCCGTATAGAAGGGGCCAACGGCAGTGGGAAAACAACTCTTTTGAAGCTAATCACCGGACAGTTCCAGCCACAGGAAGGAAACCTGACGCGAATGGAATTTACCTATGTTTATCTGAATCAGGAATATTCTATCATCGACAACCGGAACAGTATTCTGGAACAGGCTTACGCTTTCAATAACCGGAACCTGCCGGAGCATGAAATAAAGACCATTCTGAACCGTTATTTATTCCCTGCTTCCGAATGGGATAAATCCTGCCGGAAACTTAGCGGCGGTGAGAAAATGCGTCTTGCTTTCTGCTGCCTGATGATTAGCAATAATACTCCCGATATGTTTATTCTGGATGAACCGACCAACAATCTGGATATACAGAGTATTGAAATCATTACTGCTACCATCAAGAACTATACGGGTACTGTAATTGTAATCTCACACGACGATTATTTCATTCAGGAAATCGGTATCGAGCAACGTATTTTATTAAGCTAGTCTATTGATATTTTATCCGGTAAGTCTACATATCAACCTAGTTTTTTATAACTTCGCAGCGCAAAGAAAAGAATTGGAATAAAATGGATCAGACAGCACAATCATGGTGGTTTATCTTTTATAAAGATCAACTGCTTCTTGAGAAAAAAGGGGATGGTAAGTATGCCGTCCCATATGGAGAAAGTTCTCCTATCATTATGAAAGAAAAAACAACAGTACATAATATCACCACATTGGAAGGTAGAAACTGCAAAGCTTTCTCCCTCTCCTCTCCCATTGAAGAATCGGAGCAATGGACAATGATAGGACTTCGCGCCTCTTATGAATATCTCCCTTTGTCTCATTATCAGACTGCAGGAAAAGCGCATGAGATTCTGCATTGGGATAGAAACAGCCGCTTCTGTTCCGCCTGCGGCACGCTGATGGAACAGAAAGAATCTATTATGAAACGTTGCCCGAAATGCGGTCGGGAAGTATATCCTTCCATATCCACAGCGATTCTGGTATTAGTGAGAAAAAAAGACTCACTACTCTTAGTGCATGCCCGCAATTTTAAAGGAACATTCAATAGCCTCGTTGCCGGATTCCTGGAAACCGGAGAAACATTAGAAGAATGTGTAGCACGTGAAGTGAAAGAAGAAACCGGACTGGACGTAAAGAATATCACTTATTTCGGCAACCAGCCCTGGCCTTATCCCAGCGGTCTAATGGTCGGATTTATTGCGGATTATGCCGGAGGGGAAATCACACTCCAAGATGAAGAATTGAGTTCGGGAGACTTTTACACAAGAGATAATCTACCCGAACTTCCCAGAAAACTTAGCCTTGCACGAAAGATGATCGATTGGTGGATTGAACATCCAAATGAAGATGTATTAAACTAATAATCATAAATCAACCCCATGGAATTATCACCCAAAACACCCCGAATCGAAGTAGTGGATGCTCTTAGAGGATTTGCTGTAATGGCGATTCTCTTAGTACATAATCTGGAACATTTCATTTTCCCTGTTTATCCGGAAAGTTCTCCCGAATGGCTCACTATTTTGGATGAGGGAGTATTTAATACAACCTTCTCACTGCTTGCCGGAAAATCTTATGCCATATTTGCTCTGCTTTTTGGATTCACTTTCTTTATCCAGTCGCACAACCAGCAATTAAAAGGAAAAGACTTCGGTTACCGTTTTTTATGGAGATATGGCATAAATGGACTTGGATAGGAACCAAGAAATAAGATGAAGAAAAGCAGGCTACGAAATACACACAACTACAAACGAACAACTTACGAATATGAAACTGAACGTATCACTCTAAAGCATCAACAAAACATGTGTATATCCGCAGCCTGCCTGTTGAAATTGAGATGATGCCAATACAACAAGATTCTCGCAAGAAGGATTAGCAAGTGAGCTTAAAGAATGCAAAGGAAATGAAAGAACTGTGCCAAATGAGGGAAAATGCCCGAAAATAGGCAGAATCAGGGCTATGTACAGAGAAAAAGAAGCGCCTCCACAATCTTCAAAAGACGATGGAGGCGCTATTTTAATCTTTATCTTTTTATGATCTATGTCTGCAATTTCAGAAGAGACAAAATCAGATACCCAATGATTTCTTCACTGCTTCAATCTTTTCCATGGCGGCAGACTCGGCAGAAGCATAACAGTTGCGGCATCCCATTTCACCCTGAACTTCCATATAGAACTTAATCTTCGGTTCTGTACCTGAAGGACGAACGGAAACTTTGCTACCGTCTTCTGTGAAATATTGAAGAACGTTAGAGGGTTCCGGCATATCAATTACAGTTACGTTACCTTTATCGTCTGTCTGTTTCAGAGTCTTATAATCTTTGCTCAAAATCACTTTAGAGCCACCCAATTCTTTCGGAGGATTAGCACGGAAGTTTTCCATCATCGCTTTGATTTCTTCAGCACCGCTCTTACCCGGTTTCACTACGTTTACAGTAAACTCTTTAGAGAATCCATATTCTACGTAGATATCAAGCAACAACTGATACAAAGATTTGCCATTATCTTTTGCCCATGCAGCAACTTCAGCAATCAGACAGCAAGCGGATACAGCATCTTTATCGCGCACGAAGTCTTCAGCAAGGAATCCGTAGCTTTCTTCACCACCACCGATATATTTCTGTTTGCCTTCACGCAGACGGATTTCACGGGCAATCCACTTAAATCCGGTGTAGCAGTCAAGCATTTCGATGTTGTTCTTATCAGCGATTTTCTTGATAAGTTCGGTAGTAACGATTGTCTTCACACAGAACTCGCCCCCTTTAATCTTACCCAGTTGTTTGTACTGTGTCAGAATATAATAAAGGTACATCATACAAGTCTGGTTACCATTAATCAGTACCCATTCGCCCTTGTCATCCTTACAAGCGATACCCACACGGTCGGCATCCGGATCGGAAGCCATAACGAGGTCAGCATCAATTTCTTTGGCAAGGTTTACAGCCATGGAAAGAGCTTCCGCATTTTCCGGGTTCGGAGATACGACAGTCGGGAAATTACCATCCTTAATCATCTGTTCGGGCACAGTAAATACGTTTTCGAATCCCCACATCTTCAATGCACGCGGAATCAACATCATACCTGTACCGTGAATCGGAGTATAGACAATCTTCATATCTTTGTGACGGGCGATAGCTGCCGGATCAATAGAAACTGTTTTCACCATATCCAGATAAATCTTATCAATGTCCTCACCGATAATCTGAATCAAATCAGGATTTCCCTGGAATTTAATGTCAGCAGCAGAAGCAATGGCGTTCACTTCGTCAATGATACCTTTATCATGCGGGGCCAACACTTGTGCACCGTCATCCCAATATGCCTTGTAACCGTTGTATTCTTTCGGATTGTGAGAAGCAGTCAGAATGATACCGCTCTGGCAACCGAGGTGACGGATAGCAAAAGACATTTCCGGAGTCGGACGCATATCATCAAACAGATATACTTTAATGCCGTTGGCAGAGAAAATATTAGCGGAAGTCTCTGCAAACAAACGGCTGTTGTTACGGCAGTCGTGACCTACTACTACAGAAATCTGCGGCAGATCCTTGAAGTTCTTCTTCAGATAGTTGGAAAGTCCTTGAGTGGCAGCACCTACCGTATAGATATTCATACGATTACTACCAACTCCCATGATACCACGCAGACCACCAGTACCAAATTCAAGGTCTTTGTAGAAAGCTTCAATAAGTTCGGTTTTATCATCGTTTTCCAACATGCGTTTCACTTCAGCTTGGGTTTCAGCATCATAAGCCGGGGTCAGCCATTTTTCGGCTTTTTCAGTGACCTGTTTAATAAGTTCCTGATTTTCCATTTCGATTGTTATTTATTGGTTAATGAATTATTTATTATCAATTTCTTGAGCACACAAATATAAAATAATAAGTTTACAAATCCTAGTTATTCAATTCTTATTTCACCAAATATCTATCACCGGTCTGTTTGACATATTCTTGCAAGAATTCTTTCGGATATCCGGGACGGATCACACCGGCAGGTTGTCCGATAGAATTACGCTCAAACTTACCATCTTTAACACGCTTCACTACTCCATCATTATACTTCACAATCAAGAATGTACCTAATTGTTTCCAAGTATCGAAAGTGCTCTGTGCAGTCATGTTTGTATAATTTGTCAGAAAATCTACTGCTGCGTTCTTATCTTTAGCCAACAGTTTGGCAGCCATCTCTTCAATGCCTTCCTGCGCATTGTTGAAAGTCGTTTCCATTTCTTTCTGCGCTTCCCGTACATCACCGATCATCAAATCATAACGCGGATAGACCATATTAGATACCCAGTTAAAAATCCAGAAAGCTGAATTCCAGGAGAATGTAATATAATCGGCTCCGCCCACACGGGTATAGCATACCGGAGCTTTCGTTGCACAGCAATAGACCGGAGTAAATACCGCCATGTTAGCATCATCCACGCCAAACCAAAGTACACCACCTATCGGGTCCGGCTTATGAGCACGCATTTGTGCAACAAATACAAATCCGCTTTGTTGAGTGGAAATGGGACGTTCGTTGAAATATTCCTTGTCGTCTACCTTGAAGTTCAGAGGAGAGAGGCGATATGGCGTCTTATAAGGACCTGCTCCGAAATCATTGGAAATATCAAGAGGCGTACCTTCATAGTGGTCACGCATCATATCTTTCACATCCTGTACAGACAGTTTTTGTTTCGGTTTCACAAAAAGAGGCATCGGAGTATCGGTCTTTCCCTCAATATAAGGAAGATAATCTTTTCCGTTATCCGTGAACTTATTAAAATAGCTCCACACACGTGCCTCACAGAAACGGCGGGCACCAAAATCAAGAGGTGCGTAGGCTAGCGAAAAGCTAAAATCTTTGTTTACTCCATTAAAATATCCCTTCTCACGGGCAAAAGAAACAACATCCGGAGAGTACATACAGTTCTCCTTGTCATTCATATCAAACTGGTGAATACGTGACTGATTGGCATGAGCCGAGATGCAGTCGTCGGGTACACGTACAGCTACCCAAACAGCTCCACGGATTCCGGGACCTTTACCAATCATTTCCATGATCCAGATTTCATTGGGATCGGCAATAGTAAAAGACTCTCCTTCGCTATAATAACCGTATTGCTGCACTAAATCGGTCATGATTTTAATTGCTTCACGGGCAGTACGCGAACGTTGCAAACCAATATAAATCAAACTTCCGTAATCAATAATCCCTGTAGAATCCGCCAGTTCCGGACGTCCACCGAAAGTAGTCTCACCAATCGTAACCTGATATTCATTCATATTACCGACTACATTGTAAGTCTGACGTGCCTGCTCTATTTCTCCCAGATACTTGCCGGTATCCCATTCATATACTTTCAACATCGTTCCCTTCGGGTAGGTAGCAGCCGGATAATGATAAAGTTCTCCGAACAGGCCATACGAGTCGGCAGAATAGGAAACGATTGTCGAGCCATCGGCAGACGCATTCTTTCCGACAATCAGGTTAGTGCAAGCGAAAGTGTTCGCCACAGCCGCCATAAATACAGCAGCACAAAAAATAATTCTTTTCTTCATAAATATATGATTCACTTTTAATAATTTACCAAACAAAACTTTCACGAGCTACCGTTTCATTTCCGCAACCATCGGTCACTGTAAACTCGACCGTATGCTTTCCGCCCTTCTTCACGTGTTTCGGATCAAGTACACATTCCCAGTACGATTTCACCATATTGGGGCGTCCGAAAAGTGCATACTTACCGTCAATCGTCCCGCGATAGGAAGCAATTCCCGTCCCCTGATCTTTCAGCCGATAAACAATCTTTCCGTTTCTTCCCCACTGGTTCTTATTAACAGGAATAATCTCCGGCGGAATGGTGTCGATGGCAACAGTATAAGTTCCTAACTCCTTGATGGCAGCTTTCATATATCCGTCTTCATACTTTCCGCCTACGCTGTACTTTCCTCCCTTCGGAGTGATGCGGGCCACATAATATTTGGTCGTATCGGCAACCGGCTTTCTACGCAATCCGATACGAAGTTCGCAAGCTGCATGCAATGGAACCGTCTTATCATTCAGTTGATAAGTAAAAGCAACGGCACCACTATCCGCCTTCATCTGATAATTGAGGGGGACATCGTCATACAACATTCCTTTCGGAATAACCAGGCTCAATCCCGGCTCTTGCAAATAATTAGTCTTATTCCAGATGAAATAATATTTCTCCCGATGATTCAACGGTTCAATCGGCTGCTTCCGGCCCCGCACGGTAAAACGATAGTTGGAAGTGTTTCCGAAAGCATCTTTCAATGTATATAAGAAGTGATAATCCCGTTCCTCGTCAATCGTCACCAGACCACGATGATCATTCGACGCTTTCAGCAGACGCAACGTATTTCCCGGATCAATAAAAGATTTCATATATTGTCCATACGTCCAAGAGTTAATCATCCGGTTCTCTTCTTGCGAGAAACGATCTACGGTACTGCGAAATATTTCATTCCCATCTACCGTGAGCACAACAGAATAAACTCCGTAATGGTTACTTACGCCATCCATGTAATCGTATGCCTTGATACCCAGCCCTATCACTCCCCATGCTTCCACAGGACGTTCGCTATTGGGAAGAATCGTTTTATTCTCCTGTTTTCCATCCACCACTCCTTTGCCCGGTTGCGGGAAAAAGAGGATGCCATCAGCTTTCGGAGCACGTGTATCTTTTATTTTCGACTGGAAGAAAGGCATAGGGTCAATATAATCCCCCGATTCCGTTTCAAACACATCCAGATGAAGATGTGGGCCGAACGAATATCCGGTATTGCCGCTCCATGCAATCTGTTGACCTCCTTTTACCGGATATTCTCCCGGTTCAGGCACAATCTCCACTTCCCAGTTCTCTTCTTCATATTGAAGTTTCTCCACCCTTTCGGCAATGGGAGAAACAAAACCGCTCAAATGGCGGTTGATAGTTGAATAACCATTATGGTAGCAGACATCAAGTACATACCCCGATCCATTCGTTACGCGAATACGCGAAATATAACCATCAGCGAGAGCAAGAACGGGTTTACCGATCACTCCGCCTGTTTTAAAATCCAGCCCGCCATGGAAGTGATTGGAGCGGATTTCTCCAAAGTTTCCACTCAATGTAAGAGGAAAGTCAAAAGGAGGCACAAAGGTTGCTTGCTTTTTCTCTTGTCCATACCCTCCGATGCAGCAAGCCAGCATCAAAGCAGTGATATATCGTCTCATCATTCCATTCACTTTTTTACTCCCGCAAATGTACACTATTCCCACTAAACTATGAAATATCTGGGAGGAATGATGGTCTTAGATTCTAGTTAATATTTCTTTTAAATGTTATATTCATTGCAAATCAGTAGTTATTATGTTATTAATATTAGTACTTTTGTGGCTGTTTTTTAATTATAATTAAAAGTTAGAAACTCAATGAGAATGTATGTAAAAGTAATGGCAGCGGTCATTGCATGTATATTGCTGAGTGGAGAAACGCTCTCGGCATTTGCAACTACCCCCGCTACAGAAAATCTGAGTTGGTTTAAAAAGAAAAAGAAGAAACCAGAAGAGAAAGAAGAGAAGAGTAAAAGCGACTACGAAAAATTAGTGGAAGACAGTAAAACAACGAAAGGAATGTTTGCTGTACACCAAAAAAAGAATGACTATTATTTTGAAATTCCCACCTCACTTTTGGGACGTGATTTATTAGTTGTCAACAAACTGCAACGAGTTCCTGCCGAACTTAATGATGCAGGTGTAAACCGTGGAGTAAACTACGAGAATCAGATGGTTTGCATGGAATGGGATAAAGCTACGGGCAAATTAATGCTACGACAACAACGCCCATTACCTCTGGCCCCCCAAACGGATGCTATCTTCCGTTCGGTAAAGGATAATTTTATCTCTCCATTGATTGCCGCATTCAAAATTGAAGCGATTAATGCAGATTCTACTGCATTAGTAATCAAGGTGAATGATATTTATGACGGTACTGAAACCAGTATTAATAATGTATTTACTAATATCAATCTGGGTACTTCGGCTATCAAGAACTTATCACGTATTTTATCCATCAAATCCTTTTCAAACAATGTCGTGGCAACTTCCGAATTGACTACCAGAGTTACAGAAGGAACTACCACTGTTTATGTGACGGTGGAAGTCAGTTCTTCTATTCTCTTGTTGCCTGAAAAGCCGATGATGGGACGATTCGACAATCAGAAAGTCGGTTATTTCACTAATCCGTTATTAAGTTTTAGTGATGCACAACAAGGTACGGATAAAACACAATATATCACTCGCTGGCGCATGGAACCCAAACCGGAAGACCGGGAGGCTTATCTGAAAGGACAGCTTGTGGAGCCTGCCAAACCAATCGTATTCTACATTGATAATTCAACACCTTACCAATGGCGTACGTACATTAAAAAAGGTATCGAGGACTGGCAGATCGCTTTCGAAAAAGCAGGTTTCAAGAACGCGATTATCGCCAAGGAAATCACAGACAGTATGCATATAGACATGGACGATGTCAATTACTCCGTACTGACTTACGCTGCTTCAGAAAAGAAAAATGCAATGGGACCTTCCCTGTTAGACCCACGTTCCGGAGAAATTCTGGAAGCTGATATTATGTGGTGGCACAATGTGCTTTCTATGGTACGCGAATGGATCACTGTGCAGACTGGAACTGTGTGTCCGGAAGCACGCAATGTGCAATTACCCGATGCTTTAATGGGAGATGCCATCCGGTTCGTTGCTTGCCATGAGGTAGGCCACTCATTGGGACTCCGTCACAATATGATGGGTTCATGGGCTTTCCCGACGGATTCGTTACGTTCCGAAGCATTTACTTCCAGAATGAATTCTACCGCTTCATCTATCATGGATTATGCACGATTCAATTATATTGCACAGCCTGGAGATGGGGTAAAAGTTCTTTCTCCGCATATCGGTCCTTATGATATGTTTGCTATCGAATATGGTTATCGTTGGTACGGAAAGAATACTCCGGAAGAAGAAAAGGATATTTTATTCGATTTCTTGAGTAAGCATACCGATCGTCTTTATAAGTATAGTGAAGCGCAGGATGTACGTGACGCGGTAGATCCACGCGCACAGAACGAAGACCTGGGTGATGATCCGGTCCGTTCTTCTTTATATGGCATCGAAAACCTGAAACGTATCGTTCCACAAATTCTTCAATGGACTACCACCGGAGAAAAAGGACAAACTTACGAAGAAGCGTCGCGTCTCTACTATGCAGTTATCAACCAGTGGAACAACTACTTATATCATGTACTTGCCAACATCGGCGGTATATATATTGAAAATACAATTGTAGGAGACGGTGTCAAGACTTATACATTCGTTGAGAAAGAGAAACAAGAAGCTTCATTGAAATTCTTGATGGATGAAGTATTGACCTATCCTAAATGGCTGTTTGACACGGAAGTAGGACAATATACCTATCTGCTCCGCAACACTCCAATCGGAAAACAGGAGAATGCTCCTACGCAAATCTTAAAGAACGCCCAAGCCTATATCCTTTGGGATTTACTAGGCAACACTCGTTTGATGCGTATGATAGAGAATGAATCTGTCAACGGAAAGAAAGCATTTACAGTAGTGGAGCTTATGGACGGACTTCATAAAAACATTTTCGGTATTACCGAACGTGGTGGCATCCCCAATGTTATGGAACGTTCTTTGCAGAAAAACTTCCTCGATGCATTACTTACAGCAGCCGCAGAACCCGAAGCTGTAAAAATCAACAAGAAGATTGCAAGCGAGCATTTCCTGCTTGACCATGCTACTCCTTTCTGTAGTTGTTATGCCGCCGAACAACGGGCACTTCGTCAGGAAGACCGAATGGGTGCTCCACGTGTGCTCAACTTCTACGGCAGTCAGCTCAACCGTATTTCTGATGCTATCTCGGTGAAACGCGGAGAGTTATTACGTATCAAGAAATTGTTGCAAAACCGCCTCGGCACTTCTGATACTGCTGCACGCTATCATTATGAAGACATGATCCTACGTATTAATACAGCTTTGGGAATCAAATAAAACAAAATCAATCACTTTAATTATCTATATTGATGAGAAAAAAATACTTATACGTTCTTATATGTTTTCTTGTTAGCACGTTGGCTACAGCCAACGCTGTTAACCGCACAATCACCGGAGTCGTTATATCCGGTGAAGACAATGAACCTCTAATCGGTGCTTCTGTATATGTTAATGCAGACGATTTGAAAAAAGCTGGAGTATCACAGACTTCTCTAGGTACTATCACTGATATGGATGGCAAATTCTCCATTTCCATTCCGGAAAAGGTGACCAGACTACATTGTAGTTATATAGGTTTTGAAGAACAAAATATCGTGTTGCAAGCTGGAAAAGATACTTATCGTATTGTCCTTCAAGCTTCATCACACACACTAGGAGACGTAGTAGTAACTGGTTATCAAGAACTGGAACGTCGTAAACTGACTGCTGCTATTGCTAAAGTAGACGTTACAGACGGAATGGTAGGCGCAGCAAAAAGTATCGACCAGGCATTAGCGGGACAAGTTGCGGGGGTAGCCGTTACGACAACTTCCGGCGCACCGGGAGCTCCTGCACGTATTCGTATTCGTGGTACAGCTTCATTGAATGGAACACAAGACCCGTTATGGGTATTGGATGGAATACCTTTGGAGGGGACTGATATTCCTGAAATCAACAAAGACAACGATAATGACATCGTAAATATGTCGCAATCTTCTATCGCAGGGTTGAGTCCAAACGACATTGAAAGCATTACGATATTAAAAGATGCAGCTGCTACTGCCATCTATGGCGCACGTGCTGCAAATGGCGTAATTGTGGTAACAACCAAAAGAGGAAAAACTGGAAAACCTGTTATTAACTTCAATACTAAATTGACTTACACCCCTAACCTCAACACTTCACGACTCAACTTACTAAACTCGGAAGAGAAAGTCGATTTGGAACTTCAATTATTGAAAGAAGCACGATTTGACATATTATGGGGGTTAACAGATCCGATAGCAGTATTTCCTGAAAAAGGAAAAGTTGCCGCGATCATGAAGCAATATAACTTAATAGACATCTATAAAGAACAGGGCTGGAACGGACTGACACCTGAAGCCCAAAATGCTATAAACAAACTGAAAACAATCAATACAGACTGGAATGATATATTATTCAGAGATGCTTTCACACAAGAATATAACTTTAGTATTTCCGGTGGTAGCGAAAAGGTTACTTATTACAATTCCCTCGGTTATGTAAAAGAAAACGGAAATGTACCTGGCGTAAGCATGAGTCGTTTTAACCTGACCAGTAAAACCTCTTATCAAGTCAACAAAATGTTAAAAATTGGAATGTCTATTTTTGCCAACAGACGCAAGAATAACACATTTATGACTGACACTTACGGACTCATCAACCCAGTATATTATTCACGTATCGCTAATCCTTACTTTGATCCATTTGACGAACAAGGAAACTACCTTTACGATTACGACGTAGTCAAAAGTAGTGAAACAGATGAAAAGCAAGGCTTTAATATATTCGAAGAACGAGCAAACACAAATAAAGAATCTGTCACCACAGCCATCAATTCTATCTTTGACGTTCAACTACGTTTTAACGATCAGTGGAAAGTTTATTCACAGATTGGTGTGCAATGGGATCAATTGTCTCAAGAAGAATATGCCGGGATAAACTCATATAATATCAGGAATATACGTGAAAACAATAAATATTGGAAAAATGGCGTACAAACCTATCTTATACCGGAAGGAGGTATGCTTAAAACAACTAATAGCACAACCTCACAACTCACATGGAAAATCCAGGGAGAATACAAAAATACATTCGGTGATATACATGATATACAAATAATGGCCGGCTCGGAAATCCGTAAAAACTGGGTAGACAATCAAGCCTCAACCGGATACGGATATGATCCCAAGAAACTGACATTCCAAAATCTCATATTTAAAGATGAAACACAGGCTAATGATTGGAATCTAAAAACCAAGTCATACAAGGAAAACGCTTTTGCTTCTTTCTTTGCCAATGGTTCATATACTTTAATGAATCGTTATACATTGGGAGGAAGTGTACGCATGGATGGTTCTGATTTATTCGGAGTAGATAAGAAATATCGTTTCTTGCCAATCTATTCGGTAAGTGGCTTATGGCGTTTATCTAATGAATCGTTCATTAGACAATACAAATGGATCGATAATTTAGCCCTTCGTCTTTCTTATGGCTTACAAGGAAATATTGATAAGGGAACCTCTCCATTCCTAGTCGGAAAATATGATAATGTGAGCATTTTACCTGGCTACAGTGAAGAAAACATTATTATCAATAGTGCTCCCAACAGTAAATTACGCTGGGAAAAAACAGCATCTTACAATCTAGGAATAGATTTTTCTGTACTCAATCAAGCCATCAATCTTAGTGTAGATTACTACTATAGAAAAGGAACAGACTTAATTGGTTCTAAAGCATTAGCTTTGGAAAATGGATTCACTAATATGTCTATAAACTGGGCTAGTATGGAAAACAAAGGTGTCGAAATAAACCTGCAAACCCGTAATATCACCACTAAAGACTTCTCTTGGTACACAACTTTCAACTTCGCATATAACCAAAATAAAGTACTAAAAGTACTTACAGATAAAAACCAAGTGACTCCTAGCTTGGAAGGATACCCCGTAGGTGCAATCTTTGCATTGAAAACCAAAGGTATAAACCCCGAGACTGGACAAATCTATCTTGAGAATAAAGAGGGGAAAGCTGTCACTGTAGAAGAATTATTCAGAATGACATCGAATGAAGACGGACTTGGCACTTACCAAATAGGGCCGAATAGTGAAGAACAAAGAGATTTCTACAGTTATATCGGAACGTCAGATGCTCCCTATACGGGCGGTTTTCTAAATACGTTCAATTACCGCAATTGGGAACTGAATTTGAATTTTTCTTATAATTTTGGAGCAC
>ENA-OPXG01000262-OPXG01000262.1-human-gut-metagenome-genome-assembly--contig:-NODE-262-length-43086-cov-3.735144_pt1 | contig 43086 bp, 53 predicted proteins | sample MGYA00241519_ERZ502030 | MGnify/ENA primary metagenome ERZ502030 (study PRJEB25962, sample SAMEA2041937) | human gut metagenome | biome: human gut; feature: human-associated habitat; material: faeces...
TCTCCCCGCCATTGAGAGCTTCGTTGAAGCACGTCGCGCTTGCGGGGTTACGGTATACAACAACGCTTACATGATGACTCCGCCGTGGACGTTCGGTTGCACCACAAGGACGGAGCTGTTCCTCAGGACGCTGAAGCACATGGAAGACAGCGGTGATCTGGAGAGGGCTTACAACTCTTCAGACATGCGTTACACCTACGCAATCTTCCGTCGTCATGAGGGGTTTGGGGACTTCTTGGCTTACCAGTTCGCTTTGGACTTCTCTTACAACCATTTAATGTTTGACTACGAGAAGTTCATCGTTCCGGGGATTGGATGCCAGCGCGGGATGAGACGGGTTTGGCCTCATCTTAAGCTGATTGAATTGCCGAGCGTTCTCAAGCGGCTTACGATTAACGGTATTCCGTCCTTCCCCGTCCTCACTGTAGACGGCAAGGAGTTCCCGCTCCGTGGCAATGACATGCAGAATCTGTTCTGCGAATATGACAAGTATTGCCGGGTTCGGGATGACGGTAAGAGCATTAAGAGCAACTTCAGTCACATCCTTTCTCCGTTGGAGCAACCTTACATTCCGAGTGCTTGGAGGTTCTAATGGCTACGTTTACGCAGTTGTGCAACAGAATCGAAGAGCTCGGCTTGCGTGTTCCGTATGAAGGGACAGGTAAGAACGGCAAGATCCTGAACAGAGATTTGGAGGCGGTCATCGCTGAACACTATCGTGAACAGCGGGAGATCACCTTCGGTCGCGTCATGCGTGATCAGTTGCATGACGTTCAGTTGGCTTACCGTTATGACCAGCTCAAGCAGGACGAGCAGGAGGCTGTCATTTCTGACGGTAATGGTTGGGTAGCCGAAGAGAAGTTCGATGGTTGCCGTATGGTTCTGGTCTACCATCCCGATGAGGGCTTTTCAGCCTTTGGGCGTAATCGCTCGACTGTTACCCTGCTTCCGGTGGAGTACACTGAAAAGCTCCTTGTTCCGCTCAACGGCAAGCTGAGCACGCTCAAGGAGTTCGCTGGTCATTGGAAGGAAGAGTTTATATTGGATTGCGAACTGGTCACTGACGGGTTCGTGGAGCTCAATGACGGCAACTTCACTGGGAAGGGTTTGAACGCTGTAACGTCTATGCTTCAGCTTAACGTGCATGACAGCCACCTTGCGCAACGTACTACGGCTCCCATGGAGCTGGTAGCGTTTGACTTCCTTCCCATTGAACGTGAGAAGATCATCACGGAGATTCCCTTTAGGGAAAGGCTCGAGCTCATGCAAGGCATTCCCATGCTCGATCGTTCCGTACGCCTTCCCAAGCAATGGGAGCGGGGAAAGAAGACCTACTTTGAATCACTTGTTGCCAACGGTGAGGAAGGCGTAGTTCTCAAGAACCTGAACTCGTTCTACATTCCGGCTATTGGCAATTTCCGTGACAAGAACTCCACCATCAAGCTGAAGAGGAGCATGTCCATGGCGAGCCAGACGGACATTGACGCATTCGTCACAGGCTACACCAACGGCGGTGAATGGGATAAGGCGGGGCTCATTGCTGGCATCACACTCGGAGTTTACTTGTTGGGAGACAACAATGAACAGCTTGGAGTCCATTGGCTAGCTACCGTGAGCGGCATTCCGTTGCAGACACGCATGGCTCTCAGTGAAGTACGGGACGGCAAGCCCGCACTCAAGACTGAGTTCTACGGGCAAGTCCTTACCATCGACGGTCAAGACATCAGCGCAAGGAATCAGCGAATTTCTCATGCTAAGGCGGACTGGGTAACAGGCTTCCGCCATGACAAGACGGCTTATGAATGCACCATGCGACGCAGTTTCATTGAAAGCCAAATGTTCTAGGAGACGATATGAAGTATGAACTCGCCGTACTGAGCCGGGGAAGGGCAGACGTTCTGCTGAACAGGCAACTGACGCTCACGTGGCTCCAGCATTCTCATTACCCTGTATCCCTTTGGGTGCACAAGGATGAAGCTGAAGCGTACAAGCCTGTAGCCAAAGCGTTCAACGTAAGGCTCATGTTGCATACTGCTAACAAGGTGTCTCGCATTCGGGACATCATCATGGAAGAGGCTTACGTTCGGGACGTTGAAAAGCTAGGCATCTTCGATGACGATCTGGCGTTTGCCTATCGCAACGGCAACAAGCTCGAAAAGCTCCCTCCCGTCAGCATAGACAACGCGCTCAGACTTGTGTTCGACAACGTAAGTCAGGAGTTCCCCATGATAGGCTTGCGTCATCGCATGTTCGCCCACACTGAAACAAAGACGTGGGGCATTAACAAGCGCATCATGTGGACGCCAGTCCTGCACCTGCCCACGCTGTCGGGAGAAGGTTTCCGTTACGAATGGGAAGGGGACATCCTTGAGGACTTTCACATGCAACTCCAACTGATGAAGGCTGGCTACAGGACGGCTACGCTGAACCTGTTCACGGCTGACGATCAACTTGGAGCGGGTACGAACTCAGGTTGTAACCTTTACCGTGACGATGACCTTCGGGTTAAGGCGGCGGTGCTGTTACGCAACAAGTTCCCGTCTTGCGTCATGCTCAGGGACAAAACCAATCCCCTCACTGGACGAACGTATAAGGACGTGACTATCCGGTTTTCGCAGTTCCGTAAGTGATCGTAATCGTGGAACTTTTATACAACGCCGCTACAACGGCACTACAACGCTCTACAGTGCCGGGCGGCGCACTCCCCACGCAACCTGTAGGAATGTCTTACCTTTTATATAACGAGGCAAAGTGTATGGACGGCGTACTGGAACTCTTGGTTGACAAGCTCTTGAGTGGAGCAGAGCATTCTCTCATAGCCATGCGTCGCAAGGGCATGGCGTTGAACCCTGCCTACGTTCAACTGAATGAGGCTTCCGCCGCACTGCGCAAGGAGATTGAGCGCAGGAAGCAGAATGCGCCTCATAAGCGTCACGTTGTGCGCTTCTTGATGGACAAGGAGTTCCGCATCTCCGTTGACGGCGAAGCCCGCCCTTGGCTGGTGGAGGAAGGCGATACGTACGACATACACAACTACTGCAAGGACGGCTACATCGTTCGTAGCCCTGACATTAGCAAGACAACCTTAACGCTTCACACGAGAGACGAGGGACACTTATATGAAAGACTCGCCATTGATGCTTGAGGGCGTTCCGTACTACACTGTGACGCAATTCGCGCGTCTGGTGGGTAAAGACGCTTCTCGTATCTCTTACCTTGTAAACCATCCTGAACACAAGAAGCATATCCAGTGCATGCGCAAGGCAGGACGGCCTTTGATTCCTCACCGTGAGGTCGTTCGTTTTGTTCAGCGCGAAGCTGGGATCACAACAGGAGACGCTGATGCAGTTCTTAACTGAGCCCCTTCCATACCAACAGAAGGCTTTTGACAAGCTGAAGGACTTGCGTAACGGCGCGTTGTTCCTCACAATGGGACGAGGCAAGACCAAGGTCGCAATCGACATCATGGCGCACAAGTACCTTAAGGGTGAGATCGATCGGGTGCTGGTAGTGGCTCCCAATCTGGTTCATACGCAATGGGTTGACGAACAGTTGCCCACGCATTGCCCTGTTCCGTACAACGCAATGGCGTTCCTTTCTACCAAGACAAAGGCGTATCAGGCGCAGTTGCTTGGGTTCTTGCGCAGTCAGTTTGACGGACTCAAGGTTTTGGCTGTGCACGTGGACGCTTTTTCCCACGATACTGCGGATTGGGCTCTGGACAAGTTCATTGTTTCAGGGCGCACCATGATCGTGCTGGACGAGGCAACTCGTATTAAGACGCCTACCACTAAGAGAACGAAGAAGCTCTACGTGGTTCGTAACTGGTGTGGAGGGCCAGCTCTGATACTTACTGGTACCGCGCTTGCCAAGCGCGTGGTGGACGTGTGGTCACTGTTCTACTTCATGAGCCCAAAGATCATAAACCAGTCCTTCATGTCGTTTAAGAGCGAGTACACCGTTCTTATGCAAAAGACGTTTGAGATCAAGGGCGGACGCAAGGTGACTAAGATTCAGGAGATTGACGAGTTCCTTTGGAAGCGCGTCAAGCGTCTTTGGGAAGCTTCCCACAAGAGCCAGAATGATATCTTCTCACTGGCTCAGACGCTCAACCTTGCGCCGGATGATGTGCGGTTTATCATCATGACGCCGAAGTACACGCCGTACAAGAACGTGGACGTATTGAAGGCGCGGGTAGAACCTTACACTGTATTCACCGATCCCAACGACGATGTAAAGCTCCCGCCGAAGACATACCGGACGGTTGAATTCAAGCTGGAACCTGTCCAGAAGGCTCTCCTTGAGCAGCTCAAGGAGTTTGCCGTTGCGATGTATCAAGGAACCATGATGACCCTTCAGAGCAAGGTTTCAATCGGTTCAAAGGCTTTGCAGATATGCGGAGGCTTTTTCAATCCGGTCATCAAGGGCGGTCAGGAAGACAAGAGCGTAGCCATTGACTGCAAGAATGCCAAGCTGGACTACATCATGGAGATGCTGGACGAGATAGGGGACGCTCAGTTCCTTGTCTTCGCGGTATTCACCAAGGAGATCGTCATGCTTCATGAGGCCCTCAGCAAGCACGTCTCTTGCGCCATGTTGTATGGTGCGGTGCCAGACGACGAACGTCGGGAAGTAGTGGCTCAATTCAAGGAAGGCAGTGTTCAGTGCATCGTTTGTAATCCGGCGGTGGCTGGCTACGGCCTCAATCTTCAGGGAGCCGCATTGCAGATCTGGTATTCTCGTGATTACAATACCGAGAACCGACTGCAAGCGGAAGGACGCAGTAGTCGTATTGGTAGCGACAAGACTGCGGTCTATATCGACCTTGTGTACAACGTGAACTTTGAGAAGAAGGTTCTTCAGTCCAACAAGGAAGGGAGAAGCCTTAACGACTTCTTCATGTCCAGCAACCTTAACGACATTCTGGAGTTAATATGAACATCCCCGCGCTCATGTTGACTGGTCTACTCTTTGCTACTCCTGCCGTCGCCAATGGAGCACAGGTTGAAGAAACCTACCTTTGTGGCAACTACGCCGTTGCGTGGGAAGAGGACTATTTGAAGTCTGTCTTCGTCATGCAGGGTTCACTTCATGACTTCGTGCTGGAGCAGTGCGCTGAGCATCCCCTTTACAAGGTGTATGCCGAGATTGATGTTTGGGCTGTTCCTTCCTCGGAAGGTCTCAAGCTGTACCATGACGGCAGTCGCAAGCAACTCATCAAGGCATTCCCGCCTTCGGCTTCGGCAAGCAAGCGCATCACAAAGGAGGGCAAGTACCATGCCGTAGTCAGGATTGACCGCAAGAACCTCATTGTCATGCCCTTGGCAGTGAGGGACGAGCAGGGTGGAATCTGGGTAACGGAAGAAGGAATGCACGTTACCGAGATCGTTTTCGGATTCTTAAACAACTAACCGCTAAGGAGACGCATCATGGGTGACTTTGATTATTTGATGGAAACGCTGGACGAGGTATCTAATCAGGCTCCCGAGCAGGATTCTCTTGCCAAGCTCAAGGCGTTGGTGGAGCTGTACAAGAACCAGAAGGATACGGTAGACTCCTTGGAAGAACAGCTTTCGCAAGCCAAGGCCGCGTTCTACAAGACCTCCAAAGAGCTTATTCCCAATCTGCTCATGCAGAACGGCTTGTCCGAGATCAAACTTCCTTCTGGAGAGAAGGTGCAGGTCAAGATGGACGTGTCGCCTACCATTACTGACATGGAGGAATTTGCTAAGTTCCTTGACGAACGGGGTGAATCCAACATCCTCAAGACGCAAATGGAGCTCGGCAAGATGGATGCCAGCATCCTGCGCAAGATCAAGGAGCTGTTAGTGGATAACCTTGATCTCTACCCGGACATCAAGCAGACCGTTCATCCCATGACCCTGAAGGCGTACATCAAGAACCTTTGTTTGCTTAACGAGCAAAACCCGTCGTTTGACGGGGATTCCCATATTGCTCTGCAGGATCTTCCCAAGTGCGTATCCGCGTTCACCTACTACAACACTACAATCAAAAGGAGCAAGTGATGACGGACGAGGAACTGGAAGAGATTCAGTCGCGGGTAGGAGACTATGACATGTTCGTCGGCGGCTTGTCCATAGCCAGTGACGACGTGGCGTGCTTGTTGGAATATGTAGAAGAACTGCGTAACCTATTAAACGAAAAGGAGTAAGTATGTCGTTGAACCCTCAGGAATCGATAGACATTCTGAATCTGGCCAGATCAATGGAGCTTGTCGCCATCGGTCAGTACATGCAACACCACTATGCCCTTGACAACCTCATGTTCCCTACGTTTGCCAAGGCCGTAAAGAAAATCGCCATTTCGGAAATGCGCCATGCTGAGATGCTCAGCGAGCGTATTCGTGAACTCGGCGGCATTCCTATCGTTGCCCCGGCTCAGAACGTGGACACCAATCAGGAGCCTATGGTTGTTTTCGCAACCGACGCTGATCTCGAGCGGGACACGGTATTCAAGTACAACGAGTACATTCAGAAACTGAGCGAGATTGACCACGTGTCGGCTCAGCTTCTGAAAAAGATCATTGTCGAGGAAGAAGGGCATAGCCAATACTTCCAGGACGTGGTCGACCACCTTACACAACTAGGGCCTCACTACCTTGCTGTTCAGGCTGGCGGTGCTTTCAACAAAACCGACTATGAAAAGTTCATCATAGGCTAAACAAGGAGACGCAATCATGACCAAGGAAACCATGCAGAATCAGGCTGAGGACTATTCCCATCTCTTCGACGACGGACTGGGAGGCTTTGAAAGCCTTTCCGCTGACGTTGTTGCGTTCCCGTTCATTCGCATTCTGCAGAGCCTGTCCCCGCAGTGCAAGCGCACGGATCCCAACCATATCCCCGGCGCGGAAGAAGGCATGTTCCTGAACAACATCAACAACAGGGTCATTGAGCCCCCGGTTGACGTTGTGGTGGGACGGTTCGACCGTTACTTTATCGAATGGAAGCCCAATCGCGGTGGCTTCGTTCAGGCGCATGCCCCTGAGATTGTCGCTCAGATGGAGGCCACTGGGGAGCTTCACCGCAACGAAAAGAACAAGCTCATTTCCAGAACAGGAAACGAGTTCGTTGATACGTACACCTACTACATCGTGTTCCCGGACTACATCGAAGACGGTATCTGCCTTCTCTGCTTGTCCTCCACGCAACTGAAGGAAGCCCGTAGGTGGAACCGCTTGCTGACCAGCACGTTCATCCCGGGAACCGGACGCAAGGCTCTTCCCTACTTCATGAAGTGGACGCTGACCACGGTTCCCATGAGCAACGATCAGGGCTCGTGGGCTGGTCTGCATGTGGAGTTCGCAGGGTTCGTCGGAAAGGAAACACTTCAGCTTGTCACTGAGGAACGTAAGGCGTTGCCCACTCCCGAACAGCGGCTTGACTTCACTGCGCTGGAAGCGGGTGACGCATCTGAAGCCATTGACGTTACCCCCGGCGGAGCCGCGTTCTAGTGTATGGCTGTGTCCTTCATTGAAATGAAGGTGTTCAACTTCCCTCTCTATGCCGCAGTATTGGCGTGGAGAGGGAAGCCTGATGCCAAAGAGGACGCGGTGTACCATTACGTTAAGCGTAAACTGGAACCCAAGGGATGGAACTATTATCGAGTAGAGAACACGTTGCAGAACGGGTTCCCGGACATAGTTGCCTACAAGGGCTCTCGCGTCATCTTCATTGAAGCTAAGGTTTGTCGTCAGGCGAAGTTCACTGACGTCCTTCTTAATTTCACTTGGCAACCGGGTCAGGTAGCTTTCATGCTGGAAGCACTTGAGCAAAAGGCTCCGTACTACCTTATGGTACTACACAAAGAAAACCTATACCTGTTCAAAGGAACTCCATATGGCAACATTAAAAATAGCTCCGACTTTGCTGAACTCGTTTGACTTCTATATCGGATGCCCCGAAAGCTGGAAGGTCAGAGCGTATGAAGGGCTGGTCAGCACGATCAAAAGGGCTCCTTTCAAGCCCACTCCCGAGATCACCAAGGGTCTCAATTTTGAAGCTCAGGTTCAAAAGCGAGTGGAAGGGTGCTTGCAGTTTGGCTGGAAGAACCATGAACTGCCGGGAAGCACTGAGTTCAAGATCGTAGTGGACAGGTGCATGTACGGCAAGTTCCAAGTATGGGGCGAACGGACTTATGACGTTCCGGGATACGGCAAGGTAAAGACCGCTGGCAAAGCAGACGTTCTGTTCCCCAAGGGTTCGGATCATTTTCAGTACGGAAAGATCATCGATATAAAGACCACGGGCAACTTCAAGGATGAACGTAAGTATACCGAGTCTTGGCAACCTCTGGTCTACAGCATGTTCTGGGAGATACCTTATTTCCAGTTCCTCGTGGCTGTATGGGAAGACACGGGGTCAACGAAGATCAAGTCCTTGAAGGCTATCAATATGAAGCTGGACTTGGAAACGGCTGAGGAACGGATCGTCAATCAGATAACCAACTTCTACACGTGGCTCAATCTCAACGGCTTGTGGGAAGACTACTTCCATACGTACTGCAAAAATCCTAGGTAGGCTCTATGTCCGCGCTGGCACAATTCAAACTGCTTTTCACCGGAAGGGATTCTTGCTACGGAGTTCACGTGCCAGACAAATCCCCGCACGTGGAAGGTGAAAAGCGAAAGGGATCGTCATACACTGAAAAGACGGCAATCACGGACGAGGTTTACGAGGAGCATATCAAAGGAACAAAGTCCATTGGGATAGTTCCGCTGACGGGGGACAACAAGGTATGGTTCGCGGCTATCGACATAGACGTATACCCCTTGGATCCCCGTCGGTTTTGCTTCTTCTTTGCCAAGTATAGCTTGCCCTTTACGGTGTTCAAGAGCAAGAGTGGAGGAGCGCATGCCTTTATTTTCTTCGCTAAGGAGACAGAAGCAAGGGCTGTAATACAGCAACTGGAAAGAACTGTATCTCTGTTGGGTCTCCCAAAGGATACTGAGATCTTTCCAAAGCAAGCGTCTACGGAAGCCATAGGCAACTGGATCAACCTTCCGTACTTTGATGCCTACAACACGACACGCTACGCCTACGACGATGAGGGAAATCCCCTTGGGTTTGAAGAGGCAATGGAGCTCGCATGGAGCCGAAGGACTTCTGTGGGCGCACTCAAGGACGCGCTTACTCGTATGCCCTTTTCAGAGGCTCCGCCTTGCCTTCAACGGCTCTACCTGTCGGGTCTGGTGACGGAAGAGAACCATAACCGAAACAAGTTTCTGTTCAACACTTGCGTCTATCTGAAGAGCAGGAACCCTGATGACTATGAGGAACGGCTCAAGGCCGTAAACAACTCACTGGCTACGCCTATGGATGAATTGGAGTTGGAACGCACTGTTCTTCATTCCTTCATCAACGGCGACTACAGTTACCAGTGTGATGAACCTTGGCTGGCTGACTTCTGCAATAAGGCAGTCTGCGCCAAACGCAAGTTCGGCAAAAGCTCAACCTACGTGAGCGACTTCTCATTTGAGGGTTTGCGTCAGGTTGAATCGGATCCACCGTATTACGTATGGAAGATCAATGGGCAGGACATGACGTTTTATTCTGAAGCTGAATTGCGTAAGCAGGACAGATTCGCAGACTACTGCGTCAGGTACCTCCATAGATGCCCGAATCGGCTCAAGGAGTCTATATGGATTGAAATCCTCAACAAAGCCCTATCCAACATTGAAATAGTGAAGCTAGACAATGGGGACGAAATGTTGTCCGAAACCGAGATCCTTAAGCAACATCTGAGGGAGTTCCTCATGGAACGCCAGCTTGCTCAGGCTCCGGGTCAGGTTTTAATGGGTCAGGCTTACTTCGATGAGGACTTGGGTTACTGCTTCCGTCCCACTGATTTCATGGGGTTCTTGGAGTACATCAAACGCTACAAGATAGGCGGGACGAACAGACTGCATCAGCAACTGAAAAACTATGGGGCATACGCCACAAAGCTCTATAACCCGCTCACCAAGAAGGCATTCAGGGTTTGGGCTATACACCAGCAAGCGTTGGAGGAAGCTCCCTGCGATTTTGAGGGCACTTCCCCGGCGGCTACCCCTGCGCCTACCTTGCAGGAAAAACGTCCTTCAGCGTCCCCTCAGGGAGGCCGTCCGCTTACGGCGGCGGAAAAACTGCGGCGCATGGCGTTGCAACGCGAAGACGTAGAAGACGATGAAACCGTCCCAGCCCTAAAGTTTGAACAGGAACAGGGAGATTTCTAATGAACTTGTACAAGATCATTGGGCCTCCAGGAACAGGCAAGACAACCTTCCTGCTCGATACGCTAGAAGAAGAGCTCAAGCGCACACCTCCCGAAAGGATAGCCTTTGTATCCTTCACAAGGAAGGGTGCGTACGAGGGCGTAGATCGGGCACTCAAAAGGTTCAACTTAAAGAAGGAGGACGTTCCTTACTTTAAAACCATGCACTCCATTTGCTATCACCAACTTGGTCTCACAAGGGATCAGGTAATGGGAAGCGAGCATTATAGGGAACTTGCCCACGCTTTGGGTTTGCCTCTGGTTATGTCAGACCTGTATGCAACAGGGGTTCCACATTCAGAAACTGCACGTTGCATTGTGGCATGCCAACTTCGTCTTACCAATCCTGATGTGTTTGAAGTATTCATCAAAGACTCAAATACACAACTGCTGCGTTTTGTAGAAAAGAACTACCTGCGCTACAAGAAGCAGAATGGATTGATGGACTTCACGGACATACTGTATCAGAGTTACTTAACTCAAGATCCATTGCCCGTGGACGTGGTCTTCATAGACGAGGCGCAGGACTTGACTATGCTTCAATGGGAGGTGATGCTAAAGCTGTTCAGCAACGCTTCTAAGGTCTATATTGCAGGTGACGATGACCAAGGGGTATACGAATGGGCAGGAGCCGACGTTCAACGGTTCATTGACGTTCCGTCCTACAAAGTTCTTGACCAGAGTCACAGGCTTCCAAAAGCCATTCATCATTTTGCAATGGAGATATCTTCTAGGATAGCGGGAAGCTCCAAAAAGATATTCAATCCTCGGGATGAGGAGGGCGTGTTAGATTCGGCTACCAATTGGGCTAACGTGTCTTTTGAGCCTAACACTCCTACATTGGTTCTTGCAAGAACCCATGCAGAGCTCAACAGGGCTGAAAAGTGGTTGCGGCTTATAGGAGTTAACTACTCCAAGGTAGAAAAGAATGCGATAAAGCCCGCTGTTAATCCTAAGTCTCTTCGCGCCATAACCCTGTACGAGCAAGTAAGAAAGAGAGAAAAAGGGTACGAAAAGGCCAAACGACTGCTTGAACTGTACAAGGACTTCTTTCTTACACTGGATTGCCCTAGCTCTCCATGGTTCGTTGTTTACGCCAATCAGGAAGAGGCAGGGTTCATTCGTAGGCTTCTTAGATCAAAGGAGAACTTTGAAAAGGAGCCGAATGTTACGCTCAGTACAATTCACGCGGCGAAGGGAGCCGAAAGCTCCCACGTTGTGTTGGCTCTAGACTTCTCCTACAAGACGTACCGAACGTGGGTTTCGTTTATGAACTCAGAACTTAGGGCGTATTACGTAGGAGTAACAAGGGCAAAGAACAGATTAACCTTAAAATTAAAGGAAAACACGTATGGATACCCTTCGACTTGGAACTGATGAACATCCCTTATTCACTATCTTTGAAGTTAAGAAAGAGCAGTGCGTAAACTTCTTGGATCTCTTTTACTACGTTCATAAGCACGGTCGCCACACTGTTAACCGAAAGGGTCAGGGGCTCTACGAAATGCGCAATGTGACGCTGGTGCTTGATCCTGAAGCTTCACCGTATTGCTTCGGAAGGTTCCCTTCTCAGGAATACCTTGAGAAGGAACTGGATTTTTACGCAAGCGGCTCGCTTAAGTTGAGCGACGCCGTCGCTATGAGCAAGTTTTGGAACAAGTGCTCTGACGATGGAAAAACCATAAACAGCAACTACGGGTTCTTGCTTTTCCATGATGAGAACGCTCACGGCTATACGCAGTTTGATCACGCAATCAGTTGCTTGCGCAACAATCCGGAATCCAAAAAGGCCGTGATGACTCTGTACTCCAAGGAACATGCTTACATCAGCAACGACAATCCTTGCACTATGTTCATCAATTTGTACATTCAAAACGGCAAGCTCCACATGCAAGTTATCATGCGCTCCAATGATCTTTGGTACGGTCTGCCGTATGACCTTCCCTTCTTCAGGGTCGTGCATCTTGCTGCTCTTATGGTGCTTCAAAGGACGTATCCTGAAATTAAACTTGGATACCATATACATCAGGCACTCAATTTGCACTTCTATGAATGGGCGTTTGACAAGTTCAGGGAGTGCGAAAAGAAGTGCACTGCAGAAGACAACATCGGAATTACACAGGAATTGAAATCGTGTCCCCAAGCACTTACACAGCGATGGTCTGTCTTGTCGTTCGTGAATCGCTTTGTTGGCGTATACGATTGGAAGAGGCACAGAGGCTTTATGAACGTGGCGTGGGAGGCCTCCAAGCAGTCCCGGTGCCTTAAGAAGAAGTGCGGAGCGGTCATCGTTTGCAATGATTCTATAATTGCAACAGGCTACGGAGACCGTGACGGTAACGCTTGCACTGAATGCGCAAGGGACAAAAAGGAAGTGTTCTACAGCGACGGTTGCTACTCCGTTCACGCTGAAATGAGGGCTTGCATCAAGGCTCTCCAGTTCGGATTTTCTGACTGGAGCAACGCTGTAGTGTACGTAACGCATGGACCATGCGACGCATGCCTGAAGCTTCTCAACCACCTTGGGGTGCGCAAGGTCATTTATGATCAGCCCTATAAGACGGACTACAAGGGCCATTGGCCTCTCATTGAAGTCCTGAGTCTGATGGAAGCGAGCTCTAAGTAACCTACTGAAATAACAGACAAACTCTTAAAATGCGCAGGAATGCCGTTTTGCAGGACGCACTTTCGGCATAGGGCAAAGGCCACGAAAGGAATTTTCGCCTCCCAAAGCGACGTTCCTGCGCATGGTAAAAATCCAGGAGACGCTATGAAGGTTCTTGCATGCACGATCTGCGGGCGCAATGTGCTTGTGGGTAACGCTACGAAGACCGTTGTATGTGCCATATGCAATTCCAGCCTTGCCGCTAAGATCAAAAAGGAGCAAAAGGAAAGGGAACAGGAGCGCAGGTCGTGCGCCAACCCCGACTGCTACAACACGTTCGTTCCCGCTGTACCTTGGCAACGCTACTGCTGCCGCGCGTGCAAGATAGCGGCGCAACGGTCTGAGCCTCGCGTGATCTATTGCAAGCAGTGCGGACAGCCTTTTAAGGGCGACGCAAGGTTTAAGTATTGCTCTGACGAGTGCAAGGCACTGGCACATGAGGCCTCAAAGAGGGAAAGAACTAAAAGGGCAAAGGAGCGGAATAATGAGTTTTGATTGGCTGAGTTCCGCCACTGAAATAGGCGTAGACACTGAAACGAAAGACCCTCACCTTAGATCAAAAGGGCCGGGAGTCTTTCGTAAGGACGGGTATGTTGTTGGCGTTTCGCTGGCAACAAAGGAAAAGGCAGTCTATTTGGACATTGCGCATCCTGATACCACTCCGGAGCGCAAGGAGCGCAACCTGCGCATAATCAAGGACATTCTTGCCAAACCCACGCGCAAGGTGGGAGCCAACATTGTATACGATCTTGACTGGCTCGTTAACAACATGGGCATTGAAGTCAAAGGGCCGTTTGAAGATATCCAATATGCTGAGCCGTTGATTGACGAATACCGTCAGTCCTACAGTTTGTCCGCCTTGGCTAAAATCTATGGGTGCGAAGAGAAGGCTTCAGACCTGTTGGATATGTATTGCGCCAAACAGGGCTGGAAGTTCAAGGACGCTCGTGAACACATTTGGAGGATGCCAGCGCAAGCTGTAGCCCGGTATGCCGAGCTGGACGGCATGTTGCCCATGCGAATCATCGAGAAGCAACGGGAGGTCATCTCTAGGCAGGGTCTTGATGAGGTGTATAGCATAGAGTGCCGCCTCATACCGTTGCTGATTCAAATGCGCAAGCAAGGGGTCAGGCTGGACATGCCTCGGCTCAAGAAGACTTCCTTGGCTGTGGTGGACAAAATGTACGAACTTCAAACAGACCTCTATAAATGGGCTGGCGGAGAGTTCGATATTGGATCGTCTACTCAGCTTGCCAAGGTGCTAGACAGAAAGGGCATTGAGTACCCACGCAATCCTCCAACTGAATTCATGAAGATGAAAGGCAAGGAGGGCAACCCCAATCTGGACAAGGACGCCATCACGCGTATGGTCATGGCCGGGATTGATCCTAAGCTGAAGACCATCTTGCTATGGCGGCATTACAACACGCTCACCAACATGTTCCTCATTCCGTACTACGATTTTGTCGTAGGGGACAGACTGCATTGCCAGTTCCATCCGCTCAAGAGCGACGGATACGGAGCTGTGTCGGGACGCTTTTCAAGCGCGAAACCCAACCTGCAACAGGTTTCAGCACAGGAAGACGACTTGTTTTCAGGCGGGGACGAACTGTTGGAAGGGCAAATCCTGCGCAAGCTGTTCATTCCGGAGGAAGGGTACACGTGGGCTAAACTCGACCAAAGTCAGGTTGAGTACCGAATAGGCGCGCATTACGCGATTGGACCTGGAAGCGAAGAGCTGAGGCAGACGTACAGGGACAACCCGAAGACGGACTACCATCAGCACATTCAGGATCTCACTGGGTTCGACAGGCGTACAGCCAAGCGACTCAATTTCGGCGCGTCATACGGCATGGGCGCGGAAGCGGCCTCCCGCAAGTTCTATTGGTCAAAGGAAGAGGCGGTCATGTTCATGGAGGCGTACCACAAGGAGGTTCCCTTCCTGAAGCAGACACGCAAGCGCGTTGTGGAAAAGGCTACCCAAGCAGGGTACATATTCACGTTGCTTGGCAGGAGGGCAAGAGTGCATCCCTCCCGCAAATTGCACTCGTTGTATAACAGGTTGATTCAGGGGACGGCGGCGGATATCATGAAGAAAGGTATGGTGGATGCGTACGAGGCAGGGCTATTTGAAGTGCTTCCCCCTCACATTACCGTACACGACGAAATTGACGTGTCCGTACCTCCAACGAAAATGGGCAAAGAAGCCCTCAAGGAACTCAAGCGGGTGCTTGAAGAGTGCGTTACGTTGAGGGTTCCGTTGATTGTAGATTGCCATGAGGCGAAAAACTGGGCGGAGGCAGACTAATGGAAGAGCAGATTACGAAGAGAGACATCCACTCTGTAAAGATCGCACTTGCGGCCTTTGCCGCTCTGTTTTTTGGAGTTGGTCTCTTGATAGGAATAGGGATAGGCGTATGTTTGTGATTGTCGAGCTTTTGCAGTTAGCACTGTTAATTGGATTAGCCCTTAATCTTCCCAAAGAAAGAGATCAAATTCTTATCTGGACGTTGGGATACATTATTGGAACAGTAACAGGACTGCTGTGGAAACAATGAAACATCTGCTTCCTATTCTGGTTGTCCTAATTGGACTTGTCACACTGTTCTTCGCTGACAAGCGCATTAAGTACGTCAGTGAACATACTGTGATAGTGGTCGCTGTAATCACTTGGCTATTTGGCTATGTAACTGGTATCGTAATTGGAGGTTGATACGCATCAAGCGTAGCTTACAAAACAAAAGCCTCCGCCAATTGTATCTTGGCGGAGGCTTTTGTTTTACAACTAGGTGGTTGCTAGTGCTTCAGGGAAGGCCATGTACACTCTGGATCGTCAAGTCCACCCCAAGGGAAGCCCGGTTGCTGAGGAATATCGCGCAAGGCTTGGCGGTACGCCTTGATCTCTTCAAGCTTATCCGTATCAAGCGGATAGTCCGGCATGACGAGATAATCTGTTGCAGTAATACGCCTATCGCGTTCGGCGCGCATGCTCGCCGCGAGTTCTTCCTGTGTCGGCGTGGGCGCAACGGAAGGTTGCTCTTCTGTCACGCATTCGGGGTGTGCTTCGGCGTAGGCGAACACGGCGTCCCATTCTTCCGCGAACTCGACGGCGTAGGGATAGACGTGGTAGGGCATTCCGTTCTTCGTGATGACGTATGAATCGTCAGCCACGCGATGGATTATGGTCTTATACTCAGACATATTTCTTCCTTCCCCTTAAGCTACCCTTATGGCGATGCCGCCGTCGTTGGATGGGGTAGTGGCACCGCCAGCCAAGGTAACGCCACGCAGATAATGGTTATCATAGGGCACATAGATGTAAAGCCATGTCCCTCCATTCGGAATGGCGCCGTCACGCCCAACAAAGGCAACATTGGGAACTATCGTTGTTTGCCATGCATTGCTTGAGTTCGTAGCATAGTTCACGCTAAAATTAATTGGGTTCCATGTATACATATTCCCAAATTCTGCCGCGTTTCCACCCCAAACCCACTCCGGTTGTCCTGTAGATCGTCCAGCCCAGTTGAATTTCGCGGTTTGACCGTCAGCTGTTACGACTAAGTTTCGCGCGTTTGTCGCATTGTCAGCAAGAGCCGCACTTGGGGCTTTTGTACATCCGGCGGATGTCGTGACGACATTCCCAAGATCGAGAGTATCCGCCTGCGCCTTCAGTCCACTCTCACTGTACCCTATGTAGATCTTATCGCTTCCTTGCCCGGTTCCGCCGCCTTGCTGTACAGGCGTAAAACCAAGGTTAGGCTGTTTGCTTTTAGCCAAGTCGTAAGCTGTCTTCACCGCAGTGGCGGACGCTGCCGTCGTCGAATCAGTAAGACTCACGCTGTTGGTCAGCTTCGCTGCGAGCGTTACGTCAGATGAGAGCGGCCCGCCGCCAGTGAGCCCGGTTCCAGCGATGACGCGCCGCGAATCTGGAACAAGGTTCTCACCTGTTTCTTCCGTTGTCCACACACCGGAGTCATCTCCAGGTGTGGGATACGGCTGCTCATTAGCTAGGATAGCACGAGAAGCTGTATACAACTTGCCGTCCGTAAAAATACAACGAGCATACTGTGAGTATTCCTGACCAGCAAGAAAAGGCATTATGCCGTTCTCGCACAAGGTCTTTGCGACTGAGGTAAGAAGAAACAGCAACTGGTTGTGTCGGGCGGAGTTATAGATTGTGTCATACTGCTGACCAACCTCCATTTGTTCAGGGGTCTGCGTAGTGTCTCTATACGCGACCTCGGATACCGGAATAGGAGGAATAGTCGTGAGCGCAGTTTCCGCCCAAACGAAATTGACTCTGTCTTGGTTTGCCATCTTTAATTCCCCATGCTGTATTTATGAGTAGTGACTCCAGCTTTTCCTGAGTCACACTGCTGACCTCCCATACGGTCAGCGCAGAAGTAGTTCTTGGGAGCAAATATCACATCTTCAATAGACAAGGTGGCTGGATAGCTTACATAACAGTTACGCTCCACCATGAGGTCATCAAAGAACCGAGTGAGTGCAGAATACACCGTCGTACTGATCGTTCCCGGAACCATTAAGTCAATAGTGAATGGGCCTTTCTTTATGAAGCTAACGTCATAACCGTACAGGTTAGAGATCAGGTTCAACAGTTCAGGAACTGACGCCGCCATAGTGAAGTTTTTAAGGATCTTCCCAAGGATACGAAGTCGGTACATGGCGTCGTTGGGAATTACCTTGCTAGACAAGGTCGCATTCGTGACCCAAACTTCAATCTTGTCTACGCCTTGTGCACTTCTGTCAGCCCACATGTAGCTAAGGTCACTGTACTGAAAAGCTGTTCTTGGCTCCCCTACTATGCGACCCAAGGCATCAAGGTTATTTCCCTTAGCGGCATACAACGTGCGACCTTCTTCCATCGCAAGGATACTGTCGAACAGTTCTTGAGACTCTTCAAGGAAGGCCGCGAAGAACTGACCTAGCATGCAAGAGTTACTGAACTGAGACAATGCCAGTCCAGTCCCCTGCGTTACAAGGTCGATTCGCTCCTTGGAGAAGTCTACGTTTAGCTTTTCAGTTGCAGCCATATGCTAGTCCACCAAGGTTACGGTGATATTATCAACCGTGAATTCGGACGCCTCGTTCCAATCGATTGGAATGTCCACCTTGCCTTGAGCTTCTGCTGACGTTCCAATGGTCATGTTCACGATCGAGAAACCGTTGCACGCATCGTTAATAGGTGTAAAGAGCCTTGTTCTGATAACAGGCTCGCCGGGAGGGAAGCCTGTATTTGCCATGATATCATAAACAGAGTAATCAACAATGCTCTGCTTGATCAATTCGGCGTAGTTGCTTGGGAAGACTGCAGAATCGGTGACACGGATGGTGATATCCACGAAAATGGGAACCATTGTAGGACGCATGAACCTGATGTTGTAAGGCTGGTTCTGTTTGTCCCTCAAAGTCACAAGAGTGTTGCCGTAGCCTTGGATCGTTACGGGCATGCGCAAGAACATGGCATTGGCAATGTCCTCTGGTTCTCCTCCCACTACCACCGGGGAAATTTCCTTGTAAGGAATGCCTCTAGAGTCCTCAGGGTTGGTCAGCGCATTCTGGTAGACCCGACAGTAGGTAACGCCGTCTACGGCAATGATTGCCGAGTAAATTGCCTCAATCTGACGGTAGCTGGTGAGGCTGGTGGACAACTGCTGACGCTTCCTTAGCTCATCATCAGTTTCCTCAGGCGCACCGACGGAGCTGGTGGACGTGTTTGATACGCTGTACCATCCCGCCGTAGCGGTTTGTATCGTATTGATAGAACCAACAGCAGGGTCAATCGCACCCTTTGTCGTGCATTGGAAGCGGCCTTCAACGGTTCCGTTGGTTCCAATGATATAATTAGCCATAGCCTGATAGCTGTTCGTGCCCTGTCGGTCTCCAATGAGTGAACCTTGAGTAATTAGCGTTCCAGCAGCACCAGAGCAGGTGCAAATGATAATCGTTTCGCTTCCCGGCTTGCGCACGATACCGTTCAACTGAACAGTGCCGCTCTGACCTGCCCCGGTGTTGTACAACGGGTTGAATTGTATGCTGGCGTCATAGGCCGCTTCCCAGCACTCAGACAGAGCGTTGGAAAAGATGCCTACAAGTTGAGTAAGAATTGTATCACCAGACGCATTGGCGAAAGGGAACTCACCTGTCTTCGGGTCTTGAATGGCCTCAACCCGTTCCAGCATGTCGTTGTTGATGTCAACAAGACGCTTAGGAACGAACCCTTGGGGAAGCATTCCGTATTCAAAGTTAGCCATAATTGATCCTACGCTGCAAAGGTTGAAGCGGTGACGGGCAAAGTAAGCTCTCTCACAGTGCGATCTGTAAGGATTACCCTGATGTACACAGAGAAGGTTCTGTTGCCCAGTATGTATCTGGTGGTGAGCTTTTCAATGGCCTTTACGCCTTCCGTGCCCATAACGCAACGGCGAATGAGCAAGAGAACGTTGTTCTGCTGGGACATTTTGGCTCCCAGCATGCCATGACCATCCTGATACCAAGGGAGTCCCGCTGTTGTGTCTAAGAACCATTCTCCCAACTCGCGAAGAAGCCTCAGCTTAAGCCTTTGCATGACTTCATCAGACCCGGTCACTTCGCCAGGCGATAGATCCCAATTTTCATTAAGTCGGAAGTCCCATGACATATAGCGATCCTTATGCGACAGGCCCTGACGTATCAGCGCCAGATTCAACGCCAGTGTGTCTGTGAGAGGACGAGTTTTTGCCGTTGCCGTCAGTGAACGTGCCGTCCCGCTGAGTAATGTTGCCCTGAATCGTGTTGCCCGATCCGCTGAGCTCCATGTTGGAGCTTGAAATGGTGCAGGTGGAGCTTGTGTTCATGGATATTGCTCCATCGGCTTGGGTGGCAACTGTACCTGGAGCCGTAGTTGTTACGGATCCACCTTTCATCGAATAGACCGCCTGTCCGTCTGTCATCGTGATACCATCAGGCCCTAAGCTGATGTAGGACGTGCGGGTCAAGTCCCTTAGCTCAATGTTCTCAGTGCTGTAACTTTGAATAGCAACCTGATCACTGGACAGACCGGGAATGAAGATTACATCAGTGAGTGACCTCTTCCTTACATTGGACACTTCAGGGTCAGAGCCAACAGGAGGATTGTTAATGTTCCCAGAAGCAACGAAATTCGTTATGTCCTTATCAGCCACTATGAGCAGACCCGTGTCTCCCGGCTTCAAGGGCAGTGTGAGAAGGAATCCAGCAGTTTGAGCGCAAGGAAGAATGACAGGAACGTCGTTGATCTCAGGAAGAGCCATGTACTTGGTCTCTTGCCCAATGGTGATCTTCATGCGTTCAGTGGGCTGAACCGTGACCTTCAAGGGAGGGCCCGGCTTGACCTCCTTGATGATGCAAGGTTTGGCTATGTCCATGGAATCCAACATGCGCTGAATAACCAGCCGCTGGGATTCGTTGGGAGAAGTCTTTGAGTAGTCAGCCATTACTTCACCTTAACACCTAGCTTGTAGCTTTCAATGTCCATCGTCCAGTTGGAGGAGTACGTATCCAAGTCAATTCCAATGGTATGAACACGATACGTTCCCGAGAGGCTTTTGTTCAACTTGCTGGACACCTTCACAGAGGAGCCTACTGTGATACCCGGCACGTACAACGCCTTGATCTTAACCCCGGTAGTCCATTGAAGAGGCCCTGATAGGATTGGAGAGATATTAATCAGACCGCCATTGTCTCCGTTGAGCTCCACTGAGGAGCCGAGCATGAACTTGTCTCCCATGCACTTGAGGGTGCCTTCCTGCACTGACCAAGAGAAGCCGTATTCTTCTGCCAAACGATTAAGACCGTCTTTGGTAGATCCCGCGTAGCTCCAGCCCTTTCCTCCAATGTTCCCCTCTACGCCTTGGAAGCTCTCAGGGTTCACTGTGATTCCTGGGAGATCCTTGCCAAGCTGACCAGCGGCGGCTGAAATGGACGTTCCAGGGCCAAAAGTAACGCTAGAGGCTCCCATAGCCAAGGCTCCAAATCCAGGAAGAACAAGGAATGACGTGATAATGTCAGCCCCTGCTCGTTCACTTTGGACGTTCATGATAGAGCCTTTGTAGATGGTAGCCATGTTGGTGTTTTCCCAACCAGCTTGCAAAGTCAGCTTGGTGAGCCCTTTCTTTACTGCATTCCTTGTGTCGTCCGAAAGGTTGTACACCTTGATGGTAGAAGGAGAAGGAAGTCCCATCAGGGTCTTCTGTATATTAGCGGATACGCGAAGACCGTTCATTGTGCCGTCACTGGCAAACTGAACAGTGGATCCCGCTGATTTGTTTTGCCATTCAGCGAGAGGCCCTAACGTAACAAGGACTTTACGTAGCCAAGGTCTATTTTCGCTGTCAGCCATTAGATTACTCGAAGAGGTTTAATAGGAGATCAATGTCAAGCAGGGGATCCCCAAGACTGAAGGGAAAATCCTCGCCTTCTGTGTACCAAAGAACCTTCAGGACCGTACCCAACGCTTCAGGGGCGTAGGGATCCTCGTTGTAAATGGGAACGGCTAACAGGTGAATTTCATCAAACACATTCCCGTAGCCCTTGAGCAGGTTGAGAGATCCCGTCACAATGTTGATTCCGTAAGCCAACGGGTTCTCATTTTCGTCAAATATGTCCAAAACCCAATGATTCTGCTGACCCATCACGTAAGTAGTACGAAAGAGGTAGCTCACCCCTGCAATTTCAGTTGTGAACTTTCTTTCGCCGTCTGAGGTCAAAGGCAGTTCGATTACAGGCATCCGCTACCCCTTCTTGATCGTATCGTACCAAACAGCGGCTTGTGACTTATCGGCGTCGCTTGCGTTGCCTGATTCCACTGTTCCGGCGTTGACTGTGCCGCTTCCAGTCTTCTTTGCTCCGCCTTTTAACTTGGTAGGAGACTTTCCGACTACGTTCAACGTGACCATGTTGGCTTTCTTGAAGACGCATTCAGCGGTGTACGCTTGTCTGAATGGTGCCGTGTGGTTAGGCGTGAACGAAATCAACACCATATTAGTGTAGATCCAGTGTTCGGTGATAACTTCTACAGGCTCGCGGCTGTTCAACATTTCGTAGAATTGGGCGAAAGCTGAAAAGTTATCACCGTTTTCACTAGTATTGGTCATCGCAATGGACACGGACAACTGTTCAGGCTGCAGGATAACGTGATCTGACACGACCGCCCCTGATTCCAAGGGTATATCGGTCATTTGAGAGGTGAAGCTGTGACTTTCCGCCTCTTTTACAGACACAGAAACGCCAGCCACCACAGAGCCTTGTCTTACAATCCCGGTGTCTTCGTTGGTGAAGACGGTAGTGGCTTCATAGTTGTCTGCTATCATGCTATCCTACGCTTGGTCCATAGGTTCCTGGAGTGTTAATCTGCGCATCAGGGTACGCTGTTTCAAGGCTCTTGAGCGCAGGGCCGATCTCGGAAGGATCTCTTACCTCAATTTTCACGTTGGCGTTCAGGTTAGACTGATTCGTTTGATTGCGGTTTGTGACGCTAGGACGAGTCTCAGTCTTAGGAACGATAACAGGCCCCTTATCAGAAGGGGAAGACTGCTGCATAGCGGTGGAATTTCTTGCCAACTCCTTACCCGCCTCTTCCAACTGAACCCTTGCACTTACGTTCTTAGGAGCGGAAGAGGATGCCGACTTCGCATAAGGATTGTAGTTGCGCTGAGGCGTACCCCACCATGCGGGTTTTTCCTTCTTTTCTTCAGTAGGAGGAATAATAGAAGGCACGTCATCTTCAGACTCAGGAACGGACTTGGCATACGGATTGTAGTTGCGTTGCTGTCCGTCCCAATTGTATTGGCGAGTAGGCGGAGGCCCTTGATCCTTGTCTTCATTCAGGTCTTCAAGTCCAAACAACTGCCTCGCGGCTCCAATGGCCTTGTCTACTCCGGTAATGATGGTTTCAACGACTCCGCCGATGCCCTTGGCAATGTTCTTGAGCAGTTCCCACATAATTCCAGCGGTCTTAGTAACTAACTCAAACGCCACAACTACGACGTTCTTGAGCAGGTTAGCCAAGTTAGGGAACTTTTCTTGAAAGCTGTCTACCAGACGACCAATGATGGAGTCTTTGCCCTCCAAGAAGGCAATGAAGTCTTCAAAGGCCGCACTGAGGGCAATGACTGCGCCTACGGCTAAACCAAAAGCGGCTATTGCGGGGGCAAAATAGGCCACCAGCAGGACTAGCGCACCCTTAAGGAGCTTTGCCCAGTCGGTTGCCTCCCACAACTTCTTGCCGAAGTCTCCAATAGGCCCTAGAGTTTCCTTGAACCAATCAACGAGCTTCTTGCCGTCTTCCCAGAGCTCACTGAAGACCCTTCCAAGGTTCTCAAGGAACTTGGTGATGTTGCTTGCGACCCATTCCTTGTTGACGTTTAGCCACTCCTTGAAGGAAGTGACCAGTTTGTCAATCATAGGAAGCGTTCCGATAGCGATAGTAGTCCCAAACGCTCGCAATTGAGTCGTGAGGGACATAACGCTTGTCTTTAGCTGAGCCGCCCGCTTTAGGTCTTCCGGAGAAATAACTGCGCCCACACTATGGGCTTCCTTGCGCAAGGCCGCGATACCTTCACGGCCTTCACGCAAGAGGCGAACAGTGTCAGGCGAGATGCCAATGGCCTCACCCCACATATTCGCCTGGGGAACACTCATGCCCTTGAACGTATCAGCCCACGATTCAAGCGAGCGACCCGTCCACATGGCTTGCTTCTGCATCTTAGCGAGGTCGCTTTCAACGGCACTCGCGGAGACGCCTACGCTCTTTGCAGCATAAGCCCATTCCTGGAGGGCGTCAGTGCTGACGCCAGTGGTTTCAGATACCTTCTGGATGGATGCCGCGCTGTTGACTGCCCCGGCTACGAATGCAGTAAGGCCAGTAGCCGCCATTGCGAATCGCTTTGTCGCCTCTTTGACAGTCGCAACAACGCCATCAAGACCCTTTTTATAGGTGTCTACTGCCTTCTCGCTTCCGTCACCGAGAACAGTACTCAGTACTGTGACTAGTTCGTCTACAACAGCCATACTAACCTTCCTGCAGTACTCTTACGTAGCTCGTGGCGTAATCTTCCCAGTCTGCACACTTCATCAAGAATACAACGTCTTTCAACGACAGCGTCCCGTCAATGAGCTCCTTATAGGTGCAAAGACCATGTCTAAGGAGCCGATTTACTAGGATCACGTCCTGATGGGAGTCAGGTACTGGGACGCTTATACCTACCGTTGCGGGGTGGAGTTTCGTACGGCTGTACTCAGCCCAGAGGGAAAAAAATCCCTCACCTGTTCAAAGACAGCCAACGCTCCCGCAACAAAGAGGTCTTGAGGGTTTTGGTTGAACCAAGAATGGAACACAGCTTCGTTGCTGAGGGGTTCCTGCTCAGGCGTATACGAACGTTTGAGGGCTTCCTTCATGAGCGCACTGAGTTCCGACGCTTCAACGACGCTGAGAGCCTTAGCAATGGCGTCGTAGTGCACTTCACCTTCACCGCAAATAGAGACGAGGGCTCCGCCAGCGGCCTTAAGAACACGGCTCCCAAAGTCAATTGCTTCCATGGGAGGCAGGAGGTCGAACTTATACGTTCTACCGTTCACCTTGAACTCACCCATTCCCGACTTGAGGTCTCTCATTTACCCCTCCACAGTCAGGTTGGTGATGTCGTCTTCAGCCGTGGTCAGGGTGAACTGCAATCCGGCCATCTGCTTGTCGCCAGTGGCAAGCTGACCGGGACGGCTGATATAGGCGTTGGTCATGGTAAGCAGGATGTTGGCTCCGGTTCTGGCCACAACGGTCACACCAAGGCCGCCGTTCTCCTGCCGCAAGCGCAGGTTGTTCAGGAAGGCAATGGAGCGGGAAGTTTCCTTCAGTGTGAACTGAAGGGTAGAGCCTTGATTGGTGGCAATGTTGATGCCCGCGCCGTCAGTGCCTTGCGTTTTGGCAACTTCGCCGCCGTCAAAGGTGTACGTAATGGTAGCACCTTCAAACAGGTCGTAGATCTGGTTGCCGTCCACGACGATACTCGTGGAAGCCTGATTGTAAATGTTACGCATTCCTGCTTCTCCTTAGTTGTAAACAGTGACGTCAATGGCGACGGAGTGGAAGGCTCCGGCCTCATACGCCACAATAGCGATAGGGGGAGCAACACGATTTGCCCGCTCTGAAGTCGTTGCGCTGTAGATCGGAGCCGGAGTAATCGTGCATGCCGGAAGGGTCGTGTAACCCGTTTCGTTATCGGTCGTTTCCTCTTCACGATCAGCGAAAGTGCCATTGCGAATGTAACGGTTATTGATCTTCGCTGCGGCAGAAACAAGAAGATCCTGTCCGGCGGAGGTGTACTTCACCTTCTTGTTGCGCATGAACACGTTGAACACTTCAACCTGAAGCTCTTCCTTGTAGTTGGAGAGGTTCACATGGCTGTCCGTGAACCACGAATCAGCCGACTGTACGCCTTCACGCACGACAGAGGAAGAGTTGCCCATGGACACGTAAGTGTTGATGCGGCGAGCCTTAAGGGAAGAAAGCTGAGTTTCCGTGAGCGGAACAGTTTCAATCCCGGTGAGCTGCTTGAACTTCATGGTCAACGTGGAGTTCTCCAGCGCGTAGTTGACCGACAGAGCCAAGGCCGCGTAGGACACGTCCGGATACACCTGCGGATTGTTATGGTACATAACCGAGGTCTTGATGTACCCCTTGTTGTGGGCATAGAACCCTATGTTGGTCGTGTCCGCAGTATTGTACGCCTGAACGCTGTTGGTGCAGGCAGAGAAGTACGCCTGATCCTGAGCTTCTGCCCAGTCAGCGAAATCCTTCTGATCCTGCGTATCACGATACTGCCGATCCAACGTCCATGCGAACACGCTGCGACCCGCGCAACGAGCGGCGGTCTGAATGAGAGCCACTTCAGAAACGAGGCCGCCCGGAGTGTAACCATCGATACGAGAAGCCGCCGTGCTCTGGGTAAGAGCCAGAATTGAGGACAGGTCGGTGATAGACGAAGCAAAAGACGCGTAGCCAATTGTCACGTCTGCGCCTTGCTGACTTGTGGAAATAACAATAGACTGACCGCTTGTCTCCACAAGGCCGCTAGAACCGATAGCCACCGTAAGGATCTGAACCACTTCATTGAGAGTCAGACTGCTCCCATAGGTGGCGAAGTTGAGGCCATACAGGTTAACCGTTGCCCCGTTCATGACGAGGGTCATGGCTCCGTCTGTTACGTTGTACAAATCTGCCAAGGCGATCTCACCAGAGGTGAGCTTAGCAGGAGTGGAAGCCTGTCCTTCCGCAATGGACGCTCCCGTGGCGGAAGTGAGCTTGAGAAGCGTGCTCACATCAGTAAACTCAGTCGGAGTTCCAGCGCAGCTAATATCAGCTCCATCTCCGATAGCGTTTGTAGTGATGGTAACACTTTTTCCGTCAGCGTTGGCAACAGTGTTAGCAAAAGCCGACATCTGAGCATTCAACTGACGGGTCACGTCAGCCATTGTCGGGTTCAGGCCAAAGGTCAGGTTAGCGACAGTGTAGGAGGTGTCGCCCACGCTGATAGTGAAACCACCGTTCTGAACGTTGGCAAGATTGCTCAGCGTAATGGAACCAGACACAAGAGCGCCGTTGGTCGGAGCTGTAAACACGCGACCGATGCACATGGTCTGAGGACGGTCGGAACGGTTGAAGAACGCCTGAGCCGCGAATATGGCCTCAGAGTTCTCGGGAACCGCGCCTTGCACAGCGTCAAAGGTGGAAAAGAACTGCACTCTGTCATTGCCGGGAGGGAAAGCCACACCGGGAGTAACAAAGCACATCATGGTCATATCCGTCGCAGTTTCGGCGACAGAACGAGACAGGGACACAGGAACGTCAAGGGAACGAGGCAAACTCGTCTTAGCGCAACTGACTACGGGCATACCGGCTTCTCTCCAGGGATTGTGATTTCAATGCCGTTAACATTCCACTTCGATTTATCGAAGTAGTCTGCTGGATACTCTCTGTTGAAGAGGGCATAAAAATAAAAGTTGAAGTAGCTTCTAGGCTGAATTGCGCCATTGTAATAGGCGCTAAGATCTTGTATTCCACTCGTACCCGAATAGCCAAGAAGCTTCCATAGATCAAAAGCCCTTGCTGAAGAGCCCAATGACAAGCGAGCGTTTACCGCACTTTCAAGTGCGCTAGGCCCTCTAAAAGTCACCTGCACTTCGCACAGGGAAAGGTTTATCAGGCTCTCAATCGGGCCAGTATCAGGAGAACATGAGAATGTTCCTCCTGGATCCTGACGCATGACCTCGATATTTCTCCACCACAAGGTGATGTACAATCCCTTTGGCGGTCTCGTTCCTGCCTGAGTTTCAACAAGAACTCTGTTGGGTTCAGGATCCCATCCAAAGAACGAGTCAAAGTAGTCCTTAAGAAGGACATTGACCATTTGAGGAGTGAGTTGAATAACATCGCTCATGTGAAGTACCTTACGCAGTGGTAGATATGCTTATTGGTATTCCCCATCATGAACCCTGTTCCCCTGACCTTGAACTTGAACCCCTTGTACAGCACGTAATCTTGACGGTGTTCCAGTCCTTCCTCGTTTACATCAGAATAGAACAGCTCCTTGTCCGTTGTAACGGAGATACCGCCAGACGAGGAGTTTCCGTCGGAATAGAATTCAAGCTGCTCTATAGTAAGGGCTAACACGATTGCCCTCAGCGGTTCAGGCTCTCCAATCTGCTCTTCTTCCCATACCCCGTCCACGTGTTTTCCGACACAATGAACAACCTGAACAACTTTGGAGAAGGCTCGCGTGACCTTGTCGAAATTCATAGGTATCGCTGTCATGACTTATCCCTCACCATGTGAGTTGCCCTATTATGCATAGTCATCGTGTCGATGAGAGGAACGTCAGATCCCTTCCTCTCAATGGTGGCCTTGGAGTTAGGTTGCCATTCGCCTTCCGTAATGGCCTTTCGTACGTCTTCAGCGGCGGCTAGTCCGGCAACCTCTAGAACCTTTTCCAACGTCGCGTCTCCGCTCAGCAGTTTAGGCCCTAGCTCTTCCATTACTTCTTTGTACGTCTTTTTCATGTATTGAGAAGCCAAGTCCATGAATGCACGTCTGGGAACACCTAACCCGTAATTGTTCTTCAACGCGACTTCAATGATCGAGGCTTCATCGTCATAGTTGGGTTCAGGAACCCCAAGTCCCGAAGCGTCTACGGGATAGCCAACTGCAACCTCCTTCTTATCCGCGTACTTTAAAGCAGACTTGATCTTACGAAGGGCTTCCATGGTCTGGACAGGCTGTCGTTTCAACTTCAGGCTTGTTTTCATATCAGTACCCTGCGTTCACAGGAGGCCATTGCAATGAGTACAAGAAGCGACCAATTGGTCTGCCGCCAACAATATCAGCAGCTGGTATCCAAGTGCTGATGAGTGCGAGCAGTTGGAGTCCGTACTTGGTTCCCGCTAAGTCGACGGTGAAAGGATCGTCTCCCATCACCAATGACAGAGGAGCGGAACCTTGGGAGAGAGAACCAGTGGCGGCTGAGATGTTAGTTCCCACTTCAGAGGAGCTTTGATCCTTCATCCCTCCCTCGGTATACGCCTCACCAAGGTCATACAAGGTAGCCAAGCGATGCGCTGTAAGAAGCCCTACAGCCAACTGGAACATAGGGCCGAACGAACATTCACGCAAAATAGCTACACTCGTTGTACCCGACGTATTGACTGACATGGACGGAACACGAGAAAACTCCGGATAGAACTCCAAGAACTTTTCGTCTACAAACGTCAACTCCCCGTCAACGCATGTTACCATCCCGTCCATTGGGATAGGCTTCTTAGAACAGTTCATGGTCACACCTGCATTGTTTCCTTGGTCTTTCTAGGCTTCCCTCTGGAAACCTTTTCGTTCTGGGGTTCGGCGAGCAGTTCAGCAGGGGGCTGAGGCCCTTTCACCTTGGCAGGTGCCACATAAGGATTGACCTTTTCCCCAAACACCAACACGCCCATATCCATCAGCTTCTTGACGGTTTCAACCTTCTTGAGGGCTTCAAGAGCTTCGTTCGTGCTGTTATCATCCGGAAGGGTCACAAAACCCATAGGCGGGATCAGGTAGTGCTTTTCTCGGATGCAGATGGTACGAGGGGTTTCAGAGCGATTGCCGATAATCATTGCGTCTCCTTTGGAGAAGGGCTCCCAGTCGCCTAGGAGCCCTTGATGTTTTAGATGCCGTCCACGTAAGCCATGGAGCCCTGCTGACGAACATGGTAGGAGCCGAACTTGTTTTCGGCGTACCATGCAACAGCGAGAGGCTTCGGCTGGGGCTCACTGAGCTGATAAGGCAGGGGGAAGGGCAAGATCTGGTTCTCCTTACGGCGATCCATGATGACCATACGGTCAGAACCGCCCGCGCCCGCGCCTTCAAGGTAACGAGAGGGAATGATTTCCAATTCCCGCCCGGTCACGCGATACATAACGTTGTTGGTAACAACGTAGTCGATCACGTTGACGGCGATGCCAGTGCCGCTGGAGGCGCTCGTCGCGCCGATAACCATAGGCATGTTGGTGATCTGGGCGAACTGCTTCAGGGGAAGGAAGATGGTGGTCGGCTTGAAGATCGTGCGGCTGTTCTGCCACAAGAAGTTCAGGGCAGAGTTGATATCGCGAACGATTTCAACGCCGTTCTTGTCTTCCCATTTAGTAGAGGCCGGGACAGCGGAAGAAGCTTCCGGAGTCATGACCGTCAGGCCGGGATAGTTTATCCAGCCGTTGAAGCCAAGGTCGGGAGTACCGAAGATGATGCTCAGTTCCATCAGGTTGTCACACGCTTCGCGCATGGCACCACCAAGATCCTGAGCCAGATTGCCGTTCACGCCGAAGCTGTACTGGCGGGCATCTTCGTTGGTAACTTCCGCGCCAACAGCGGCATAGGCGATAGGCACCTGAACGGCACCCATGGACTGACCGACCATCGGGATGTCGTTGTTCGGGCCATGGCCGATAAAGGCCGCCGCGCCGTGGCGGTTGCGGCTCATGTAGGCATAAGACGTTGCGCCGGGATTGATGTCGCTGTAGATCTGCTCTTCGAGAACGATGTTGTACCATTCACGGTCAGGATACAGGACGTCATAGAACTGGCTGTCCAGTTGGGTGGTAAGCTCAAACGCAATATCGGCGGCAGTGACGTTGCACGCCGCGCCGCTGGTAGGAGCAGCGTTATTGAATCTTTTCAGGCTCATTCTTCATCTCCTTAGAGAAGCTCAACGAGAGCGATGTTGTTGCAGGGAGCTTCTCCTGCGGTGAACGTCCCGAGGAAACGCGCTCCGGTAAGAAGCACAGTGTCTTCGCTGGCGCCAGCCGAGCCCGCCGTAACAGTGGCTCCGGAGGCGGAGGTGAGACCAAGGATAGCCGAAGCGTCCGTGGTATCCGCAGTCGTAGGAGCAGACGCGAACGTGATGGTGGCGGATGCGCCAGTGGCGGTCGTGGTAAGCACAACGCCGTTGCCGACCGCTTTGACGGTTACAGGCACAGAGGCCGTGGTGATAGCGGTCTGAAGGATGGTGGCAACGTCGCTCACGGTATTGACCGAGCTGAAGTTCAGAGCCGCAACCTTGTAGAGCGTGCTGGCAACAGTGATGTCAAAGCCACCGTTGATGACGGCCTTAATGTCATTCACAGACAGGGTGCCGCCATTCAGAGAGCCGGGGGTAGGCGTAGCCGTGCCAGTGATGGGAGAGGCAGAGAACGCGCCAATTTTCAGGCCAGCATTTTTGGTATCGCGAACGATCCAGTATACCGGGCCACCAAACACAGTGGAACCCTGCGCAAGCTGAACCCAAATGCGAGCCCCGGCGCGGTCACGACGAGCGTAGTTCGCCATGTCTTCAAAGAAGTAGCAAGCTTCACCCTTGGAGTTGGTGCGCATGAACTGGTTGCGAACCACAATGCCCGCGAAGGACTCGTCGGTAGCGGCGATGTCCGGAGGCATCACGATGTCATAGTTGAGGCCAGGACGGTTGCTGCGAACGGTGGGATTCACCATGACGCCGATGCCAGCCGTAAGACCAACAGTGGCGTCCACAGGGCCGACAAACGCGCTGTCAACCAGATTGATGTCCGAGGCGTTGGCGAGCATGCCCGCGAGAGCAGTCGCTTGCTGATCAAAATACTGGAACTGAGCGAAGCCCCTCTGAGGAGTGTAAACCATTGCTTACTCCTTCTCGCTCTTGCGACGAGCATTGTTGAGGCGCATGGGACGGAGAATTCTGTCCAGAGAGCCCTGCGCTTTGCTGTTGTTGATCTGAGCGGAAGCCCCGCCCATGACACGCTTATTGGCGCGCTTCTGCCGGATTTCAGCCTGACGAGCAAGGGATTCGAACGCGCCGTCAATGGCGTCCTGAGTCCACTTGGAGAGATCTTCGGCAGGGACACTCATGGCGTTCTGCACGATGATCTTGCGGCGGTTGGCGAAGGTCTTCGCCTTAGCGCACTCGTTCTTGACTTCTTCCTTTTCCTTCTCTTCGATCACTTCGTTTTCGATAGCGTCGTCGAGAATGGCGTCTTCGGCTTCAGTCTGAGCGGCGGCTTCCTGCGCCATAGCTTCCTGGGTTTCCGCGCTCATAAGGTCGTCGATAGTGGCCTTCTGCTCCTCGATGGTCGCCATTGCCGCATCGTACTGGCTCTGGAGGTCGTCCAACTGAGCCTTGATGCTTTGGGCTTTTTCCACCGCTTCCGCGAGCGCATCGGCGTTGAAGGTCTTCTGATCTTCAACCATCTTTTCAGCTTCGGCCGCGTCGTCCTCGTTATTGAACTTGTAGTCGACACGACGGTTTCCGTACTGTCTCTGAAGGACTTTCATTCCCTTCTCCTTTGTTTGTTTATGATTAACAATACGGACGTTTGGTCCGCACCGACCTGCACCTTCAGGGAGCAAGAGAACATGGTTAAACCTCAGATTGGTCTGGACTGCCCCAAAAGGCTTGCCCTTGTAAACCCCTTCCTTGGAATAACAATCCCCGTCGTAGGCAGACGAAATTTCAACCAGATCGCCACTCTTGATCTTCTCAATCGCTTCCTTGTCGGTGATGAGAAGGTCAGTGACAACGTAGCCGCCTTCGACTCGGGGAGTCCCTGCTACCGAACCAACGGTAAGCCCGTCTTTAGTCGTGTTCTCAGGTGTTCTCCACACATGATCTTCGACGATAACAGGCTTGCCTTCCAATGACTGGAGAGCTTCATCAGTAAACTCTTTTACAGGGATGTACTGCCCCACGAGCCCTTCAGCGTTCTCCTTGGCATCATCAGGCGATTCGGCTTTAAGATAGGGAAATACCCCATCAGCCAAAACTCTGGCCGTAACCCTAAGCATGCCGTCGGAGTCGATTCTCCAGTTCTGGAACTTATATCTGTTAGAATACCGCATGACGTTAGCCTCGCAAGTTGAGTGGACGTATGTTGAGTCCTTTTATTTTCTTAACAACCTTGTTCACTTCACCCTTGAGCTTAGACTGCTCTTCAGCAGTTTTGGCAGACAAGAGCTTTGAGTACAAGGATTCCAATGTCTTCGCTTCTTTAGCGTCTGACTTAATCAGCGTCTCAACTTGCTTGCGGTATACCTTACTCACGGGTTCAGGAGGCGACCCCTTGGGTTCGCTTTTGGGAGCAGGTTGAGTCTTTACAAGATCAACCGTGACATACGTCTCTCCTCCCTTCTTGGTCACCGAAGAGACCTTGATATTCGAATCCCGACCCAAGATAACTTCATTGTTGGAGTTTATGTCCGCCTCACCAGACAGATTAGCGGTCTTGGTTCCTTTAGGAACATTAATCTCCAACACCACACCGCCCTTCTTAGGTTCTCCGTTGGCAGCGTCTTGTGCGTACTCTTTAGCCTTGTTCTTATCAACACTGGTGGACATGAACGCCTTATCGTTGAACGTGTCCCCTACCTTAGCTGACGCCAACTTCTTGGCAAAATCAGAATCTGCAGATATGCCCCGGTAAACCGTAGTATCTGCCGTGGTAGGTTTGGAAGAGGCAATTACCTCATCCAAGTGTCTTACGACCTTCTTGTCCTTTTCACTGAGCTTACCTTTTCGCAGTCCTTCGTTGACTGAAAAGGAGTTGCCAGTATATTCCATCAGGCTGTTGATGTGATCCAATGAAACGTCGTCACTTATGGGCGGAATGGCCTTAGAAGGCTCCGTCTTGGCTTCCTTCTTAGACGAAGCTCCGCCTTTCGACTTTGAGCTGCTCCCTCCGGAACCGGACTTGGAGAACTTTCCGTCTTTATCTCTTTTATGCTTTTCTTCTTTGAAGTCAGCATTAAAGGCGTTGGAGAAGGCTACTCTTTTCATTGCAGTTTCAACTTGCTGTAGTCAATCTTGGGATTGGCATGGCACCTACACCGGATAGGCCAGCCCGGATGTCCATCGTCTGGAGGCTCATCCCAACGAAAGATCTTGCCCTGACGAATGTAATGATTTCCATGCAGTTTTGTCGGCTTCGGATACAGACCAGTAGGGTCGCCAACGACCCGCTGATCCCTTGCCGTTTGCCAGTAGTACTCTTCTATTCCGATTGACGTTTGTCGCGTCTGAGTGACCATGCCGTGCATTTTGTTAGTCTGGTCTACTGCTATCAGCTTGGCTCGCTCATACGTTATTTTCGTGAGCTCTTGTATCTCAGCAATAAGGCCGCGGCCTTCAGGCAATCGCTCTTGCTGGTATGTCTTCATCACGGCTTCCTGGATCTTATCGTAGTAGATCTCAGGAACGGTGGTGATGAGGTGAACAGCTTGAGCTCCCATGAGCTCAGCGGTCTCCCTTATAGCGTCGTTGTCAAAGATGGAAACGAAAGGCACCCCAAGAGCTTTAGCCAAGCTCGCTTGGAGCTTCAGTCTGTCACGCTCTGAAACAGCGTGAACCCAACGTCCGGCTATGCCTCGTATGGAAGGCCCTAAGACTCGTCTCCATTTCTCTTTGTTGCTTTGAAGCGCATAAGCGGCTGCCGCCGGGCCGGGTCTTGACTCAAGCCATGGAACCATGCTCATAAGGTCGTCAACCATAGGCCCAACGAGCTTCTGCAACTCAGCGTATAACTGACGAGCTTGCCGTACAGAGCCGCCTACTCCACTAGCTCGGATTGGTCTGTTGGGTCGTCCCCGTCGGGGTGAACCCGCGACTTGAATAAGCATCCTTGCCCTCCAGCAAATCCCCAGTATCAAGGTCAGAGCCTAACAACGCCTCTTCCGCCTTGAGCTTGGTCTCATAGATCTCTCTAGCGTTCAGCTCGTTTACTGCTGTTTCAGCCGAAATAAATCCAGCCTGATACATAGAGACCACAGTGCGAGTAATAATCTCATCACGAGTCGCTTGCTGAACCGCGTCAAGGTTCCAAAGGGGCTCATACGAGAGAACAAGATTGGCTGACTTGCGCTTCCATTCTTCATAGCCAAACACACTCGGGCCAATCCAATCCAAACAACGTTGTTCAGCGGGTTTCCGCGTGTTGTTTATGATCGAGTCGACCATGTCATAATAGTTACGCGAGTCGCCTTCACCAGTCGCGTTCAGTCCCCCTGCCGACGAACCCAAGAACCGAGTAATCGGTATGTCAGACGCCGCCGCAAGGAACTGCGTATAGGTAACGAGAAGCTCAGGGACAGAACCAAATGAAGCCGAGAGCGACTCCACCTTAACATCCTTTCCGTCCACCAGTGCGGCATTGTATACCGAAAGCTGGCGAGCTACTTCTTGCAGTTTCCCTTCCGCACCCGAATCCAACGCTTTGATGTTACGCAGATTCTCAACCGAAAGGATGATAGCCGAAGCCATGTTCACAAGCTGATAGGCCGCTTGCTGAGTGCCCAACGACCTGCAAAGGACGTCATATAGCGGAGCAATCTTACTCTCACCGAACCCCAAGGGATTGTACCTGAAGTTCTGCATGAGACGTTGGCTGTTCCTTCCGAAGAGAGCATTGCCGTCCAGCACGACCATTCGGGAGGCGTCAACCTCTATTCCATCAATGCTGAGGCTGTCCACCCTATCGTAGTCAGGCTGGAACGGATCCCAAGTTACGCGAGAGCGGGACAGCTTGGAAAGGTCGATCACGTTGAGGGCTTTAAGGTCTCCCTTCATCAGATTCTGCTGATTCAGCGGCTCGCTGAGCTTTTCTCCGTCTTGGAGCAGCATGACACCAAGGATGACTGAGCCGCCAAGCAAACGTTCCTGCTTCATGGCACGGCGCAACTGACGTTCAACACCAAGGTCTTCCCACGCCCTCGCAATCATCAGCTCGTCTTCGGGAGACAGTCCTTCTCGAATGGTGGGCTTTCGCATAGCGTCGTCCACCGGAATGTCAATGATCTTTCGCACTTCCCATGACGTCTCATAAAGGTTTACATACGTCTGGTACCGAGCGAGAAAGTTATTATTGTAGTACGGGGAGAGAGACGTGAATCCCGTGACCTGAGTCGCTCCCCTGTCATTCGTCGTACCTGCGCCGCTAGACCCGGTAACGAGCGTATTGTTCGTCCGGGTTCTATGGGGACGGCGGGAAAATCCCAAAGACAAACGAGATCGCGACATCTTACCACCTACAAACTGACATTTCCGCCAGCGTCTTTGTATAAACTTACAGCCATCGTGAACGCGTCACAATGGTCGTCATGCGCATGTGACATATCCCTAGCGAATGCGGCGGCTTCTTCCATCAGAGCGGCGGCTCCTGGAGTCACATTAACAACCGTATCCTTGTCTATCCGCACCGGAACATTCCCCAAGGGGAGGAACACCTTGCCTCCATGGACGAACCACGAGGCCTCTTGCATCCTTGCCACCTTGTCCGCTGGGAATGAGAACTTGTTAGGATTCCATGCAAAGGCAGGCAATCCCGTATCGCTCAGCGTCTGCTCCAACGGAGTCCCACTCGCCTTGTCTTCTATCCAAAATTCCCTCGGCTTGTCCATCACGTTGTAGAACAACTTGGAATTGAGCAGCAGCTTAGGGAAGTCCCACCTACCATACATGGAGTCAATGAAGTAAAGCCCGCTCTCCGTTCCTTCCCAGCACTGCACAACCGACTGGTCGTTATCGTCATGCTCTTTGTACGCCGTGTCTGCCGTGATGTACCTAAGACCTTTGGGCGTATACTGTGCCGGATCATAAAAGTTCCACCACGGAAGCTTGATGATGTTACCGCCCGGAATAAGAGGCGACTGCTGGTACTGAGCAAAGAACGTCGTTGGCGCAACTACCTTCAGCGTCTCCAGATCGTCCTTGGACAGCGTGATAGGGTTCAGCACCTCATTGTCATTAAGGGCGGGGAACGAAATCAAATGCCAGTCGTCAGGCTCGTTCTTAAGCAACCATCCCGCCAGATCGTCCACGTGCAATCGTTGCATGATGAGAATGAACGGCGTGTTATGGGCGTTATTGCGTCGTGACTTGAGCGTATTCAGGTAGTATGAGATGCAATTCTCTCGTCTAACACGGGACTTAGCATCGTCAGCCTTGAGCGGGTCGTCAATGATGATCGCTCCGCCAAAACCCTTGCGAACCTTACCTGCACCAAACCCTGTAATCGTGCCTCCCAAGCCGACGCCATAAACGGCTCCTCCCGCTGTCGTCTTGAAGAAGTTCTGCAACTCTCGAGACTCGCGGGAGATTACCGTTTCCGGGTATTGTGCTCTGTGCCACTCGCTAGACAGGATGCGGTGAACCGCCATTGTATTCTCAGTTGCCAGTCCTGCCGTTGCCGAAGTGAGGATGAACTCACAATCAGGTGCAACCTCAGCGAGGCACCAGCTAACAAAGCCTTGCGAAGTGAACGTCGTCTTAAAACAGCGAGGAGGGACGTTTATGATCAGGTTCTTCTTCCCATTGGGAAGCTCACCCATTACGCACATCTCTAGTGCTTCGCATAAGCGATGCTCGTACTCCAGATCTACAAACGCTCGCTTCTCCTCGCCTGCAACGCGATCACAGTAATCGAACAGAGAGTGAATCATAATGGTTCCCCTAGGCCCCGCCTACATGCAAATGGATTCCCTCACTTACACATAGATCTAGGGGAACCTCGCTCTTGGAGACGCTGAGCGATGCGTGGCTTGCGCCTATTTATAAAGATCGCGCACATCCAATCCAACATGGGAAAGCGCGAGTCTTAATCTGCATTCAACCTTCTTGCGGTTATACGCTCTGGAAGGGCTCATCTTGTTCTCAGCGGCACATTGGGCTTGACAAGCCTCAAACTCCTCGTTTGAACAGTTCTCGCATATCTTTTGGATATTAGTGATGTGACACGCCCACTTCAGAGCTTCCAGTAATTTATCTTCCATTGCTACTGCGTCTACCCTTCACCTCGCCCATTCCATACAATGTCTTGAAGACCTTCTTCTGGATGAAGTCAAATGTCTTCTGACCGCCTACTCCCGCCATTGCAGCCACCAGCAGATGCGTCTCAGGCAGATTGTCAATGTAAGGCAAGTACGGAATCGCCAATGCGGAAACGAACGCGGCGGCTGAGCCTATTGCGAAAATCGAGATTGCTTCACTAACGACCCGGAACCAAGGACGCTTGTTCATTATCTCGGAGGAATGGAGAATGATCGCCATAACTCCTCCCGTGAGCATAAGGGGAACAAGACGTTTGATGATGGAGATATAGTCTGCGGAAAAAGGTTCGTTCATTACTCATCTCCATCACCCAAGTCTCAGAATTCGTCTGGCCGTTTTATATCGGCCAAAGCCTTAATTTCTTCGAGCGTGATTTCGTCTTTGTCCCACGCTTCGATCAACTTCTTAACGGCGGGAACGCCAATCTGAATTGCCAGCAACAGGATCTCAAGTACTGCATTCTTATCGAGCTTGCTCATGCTAGTTCCCCATTACCGGAAGGTTGATCCATGACTTTGTAACGTGGTCAGCAAACGGAGCCGCCCGTGCATTCAGGTTCTTGTGAACTGTACTCCCGTCGGCAATGGCGGTCGTCTTCAGCTCCTTCGCGTCCACCCCGAGCTGAATGGCCTTCTTGATGAACTCGTTGAAGCCTTTAGTCGCAATATCAACCTTCTGCTCCAGCAGGGCTCGCTTGTCATCCTTGTTGAGGCCCTTGTCAGCCTCATTGAGCTCAGCATAGGTCGCAAGGGCCGAAACCGCAACCAAATATGAGTCAACGTAAATGAGAGCCGCGTCTTTGAGCTCTCCGTACTTATCGTCCGACAAGGATCCACGTTGGTGCATCGCGCTTGCGCTCTGCATGACCGCGTAGTACGTTACCTTGGAGGACTCAAGGACTTTGTAGGAGTTCAACGCTACCTCGTCCTTGGTGCATCCCGACGCCATGCCGTTAAAGGCAATCAGTGCGAAAAACATCACGAACGAATAGAACCATCGTGCGACCGTACTCAAGGGCTTCATACGTCCTCCCATTTCTTTCCAGTGTAGCCTGTCCACCATTCACGAACATCGAATCCGGGACAGAACTTGTTGGCGTAATCCTGATGACCATGCAGACCTGCATGAGGATATTCGGACTTCAGCTTAAGCAGAAGCGTATACAACGACTTGTACTGCTCAGGAGTGTAGTTCACGCAGTTAACGGTCTTGCCGTCCTTCTTGCTCAGGCCACCTGCCAAACAAATCCCAATGGAGTTCGCGTTGTGATTGAGCACATGGGCTCCGATAACGCTCACGTCACGGCCTTTCTCTACGGTTCCATCACGACGAATGACGAAGTGATAGCCAATGTCCTTCCAGCCGTTTTCATCGACGTGAACCTTACGGATCTCCTTCACGCCAATGTCCATCGTGTCATACGTGGCAGCACAATGAACGATTAGATCGTTAATTTTCCTCACGGCGCATTCTCCTGAGTTCCTTCAAGCGTTCAGACGCGGCACGCGCCTTCTTAGCGTAGTCATCAGTGGACACGAACACGTTGGTCTGGACTCCAGCGTCCTTACTGCTCCATTCGGAGGGCCACTTGCGTTCAAGCAACATCATAGCTGTCTTGGTATTACCGTTTTCAGTCGCTCTCACGATCGTTGTCAAGCACGTCTTCTTAAGGATAAGATCCGACCTGCGTTCAATCTTGAGAAGCTCAGCGTGGCGACGCCTGTCCTGAACGTTTCCTCCAAGCAACAGGCTCTTCATTCGCTCCGAAGAAATTCCAATGAGTCCTGCAGCGTCTTCGCTTGACAAGCCAAGGGAACGATACTCAGCATACATCTCAAGGAACTCATCAGTCAATATATCATCATCGCTGAGCGTGGAGTTCGTCGCTCTCTTGCGATTAGCAATCGAATAGACGTACTCCTTCTCAGCGTCGGAGAGTCCGCCCTCATACAATAGGTTGTAGAGGTTCTCGGCTATAGATGAGTTGCTCTGGTTCTCGAGCCAAGAGAAGAGAGCATTAAGATCGCGGGGTTCTTTCATAGAAACCATTATGCACCATTCCGAGCGGAAAAGCAAGCATTTTGTTGGAGCCCGCCGGGGAACCGCGCCGGGCGGCTACCGGGGGCAGGAATTTGCCCTTTGCCGGGGCAGGGAGGGGAGCGGGCGGGGCAAACCGGGGGCGGGGTAGGCATGGGCTTACGTTGCCATGCAAAGTACGCTCAGAATCGCAATTTGGAGTAACTTGTACAATTCCAACGGCTTGCGCCGTTTAGGTCTTTACATATAAGAAAAGCCCCATGCAGGCACACATGGGGCTTCTAGGGAAGTGGTTAGGGTTAGACAGGAGATTTACTTGTTCTTGGGAAGAGTGCCAGTCCATCCGGCGGGCGGGTTCACGCCAACCTCTTCCAAGGTGTAGGTCTCGGTATCCGAGTCATAGGTGATCCACATGCGCTCTTCGGGCTTGCGGTCGTGGATCGCGTTGCGCATGCGGACGCGCATTTCGCCTTCACCCATGCGGAACTCCTTGAACACCTGCATCAGCGTGACCTTGCCGTCGTTCGCCATGAACAGATCGAGGAGCTTGTCCAGAACCTGCTGCTTGGCGTTCCGGGGAGCGGCATGACCCTGCTTGGCATTGCGAATGGGAACCAGAACGCGAATCGCTTCCAGGACTTCGTTCGGGAGCACGAGGTGGGGATGCTTGCCAAGGATCACTTCAGCGAGGAACGCCTTCGCCTTCTTGGAAGCTTCCTGGTATTCCTTCAGAGCGGCCTTCGCCGCTTCGGAAACTTCACGCTTCGGGGCAGTCGTTTCGGGTTCAGCGGAGGTGACGGGGGCAACGGATTCAGCGGTCAGGTCTTCAACGACGATCTGGGACATGGGGCTCTCCTGAGCGGCTACAGGTTCAACAGGGGTACGACGAGAACGACGGGAAGCTGGGGCAACAAGCTGGCTCATGTGCGTCTCCTTAAAAGGTAGTTTTGACGGGAGGCCCTCCGCCCCGGCGCAATACTGCACCTACACGAGGGCGGCCTTCCTTTCCACCGTGGTGGAACCGTCCCTCCCGTTGAAGACACTATGCCGGATTCCGAGACAGAAAGCAAGCACTTTTTTCGGATTTTTGGGACTTTTTCCAAAAAGTTTTCAGGCTTCAACTTTTCGTTTCAATCGTAGGACTTGCGGAAGCGGTTCCGGCTGGCCTTCAAGGGCCGCTCCGCCTTGTGGCTCCGCATGACCCCCGGCGGGGTGCAGTCGACAGCGGCGGGGTGCGCTTGTGGCGTGGGACAGGACGGTTCCGGAGCGTCCCTTTTTAATGGTAGGGAGGCGACAGGGCGTGACGTGGGCGGCGGAAGGTCAATGGCTCCGCCTTTCGCGGTTTTGGGTTCAATGGATTAAACACCCCGACAGATTTTTAAGATTCATCCCCGAAAGAACCGGATTTGCTTTAGGATTTTCCAGAGCTTAATCTAGCTGAACCGGGGGCGAGTTGACCAAAAACCCCACTGTTTTTCAGAATAGAAACTTTCTCTTGTGTGAGTTCAATCCGTCAGGGCTTCTCAAAAACGGGTACTTTCCCACCTTTTTTCCGAGGAGCCGTAAAATCAGCGTAAAACAGTAACCCCCTCGAAATCATTGAAGATCTCAAGTATTATATAGGAGTTTTTACTTTTTCCGAGGGGGGGGGATCAAGCGGGTCACATAATACCGCCGCACAGAGAAAATGGATTTCATGCGCATGCGATACCGATCCTTTTTTCACGTGAAGATTCTGAAAATTTATTACAGAGGGGAAATGCTCCGGAAGTGTCATGTAACCTTCTGTTTCTGAACCGCAACCCACTGGAATAATTGACTGTACGCGGAGCTGGCGGACTTTTTTCCAAGGCGGAAAAAAGCGAGTAAGCGTGCAAAACCATTGAACAAATCAAAATCGGAATTTTGACGGGAAGCCGACTAGAACTGGATTGGTATCCCTGCGCAGCGTAACCCATTGAACTTGTAGGAGAAAGAAAATGCTTGCTTTTTTGTGCGTTTTGGTGCATTTACAATTCAGCGCAACCGCACCAAATCCACTGCATTTGCCGTACCTAGCAGTCGCGGATTGGATGCTTGTTGTAACCGACTGAAATCGCACAACTTACCTCGAAATTTTGCGAAAACTCGGCAGGGGGGTGAAACTATACACAAAGGCCAAAATCCAGAAACCTGATCAGTTGAGGAGGCATTTTATGATTTCCCGAAAGGCCGTGAAGCGCGAAACTGCACCTGCAAAAGCCGGAACCGCAGTCCTTGAAGCAGAGGACAAGAGACGAATGGCGCGTCTTGTAGGGAAGGTTGAAGGCTCCACCAAACAAGCTGAGAAGCGACGGTATCAGGAGTCTTGCATACGAGAAGGTCACCTGACCAACTGCCTTTCCAAGGCTCGTACAGCCAATCAAGCACGTAAGATCCTTTGGTTGTTCAGCACGAACATGCCAGTGAGCGTGATCCTTGCTTATTTGGAACTTCCTCACGTGACGTGTCCCGCTCGCACGTGCTTCTCGCCAGACTGCCCCAAGGACAACTGTCCAGAGGACTTTGACTATGACCCAAAACGACTGAGTATCATATTCAAAACTGGACACAATTTCATCAACATGTTGGCATTGAACCCTTCCAGAGCGAAGGTTATGCTGACAGCGGCACTTGAAATCTCGCAACAGGTGCTGTTAGAAATCGCAATTAGGAGACGCAAATGAGCCAGCAACCTTGTTATCCCGGTGTCTTTACAACTGAACGCAAGCGTTTCAATCTTTGGGCTTTGCCTACCCATGATCCGGAGAACGCGATCTTTGGACCGAACCTGAGCCTTGCGCACATTGCCAACAGCTTGTCGCACATCTGCCGTTTCAACGGCGCGACCCCCTACCATTATAGTGTGGGGCAGCATTCATTGGCTACGCTGGCCTATGCCAAGCATGTCATGGGTATCACTGCTCCGGACATCCTGAGGGCTGTTCTGTTGCATGATGCAGTGGAGGCGTACACAGGGGACATCATCCGTCCCATGAAGAACCACATTGTTACGGCGGTGAGACGAGCTGTCAAGGTATACATGGACGTCGCTGAGGAAGGCAACCGGGAGGCGTTCAAGTGCGCTTATGAGTATCTTCAGTGCGAAGACAGGATTCAGCGAGCAATATTTGACAAGTACAACGCGACACCTGATCTGGCTGTTACGAAGGCGGATGACGCGCTTGGCTTCATGGAGTGCTCGTTCTTCTTTGGTGAGCCCGATTGGGACGCGTCCCAGTATGACAAGCGGGTTTACTCCTTGTTGAATCCCATGTCCGATGACATGGTGTACACCAACCTCTTCGAGGCGTTCGAAGAGCTTAACATAAAGGATTGAGCATGGATTGGTTCAAGGCTAACGACCTTCCGGTGGCTCCGTACCTGCCTACCAGTAAGCGACTGGTGGACTTTTACGGGTTCGCTATTCGTAGGCAAGAGCGGTTCCTCACACGCGTCAATGGTACTGCGCTGGTGTCCGAGGATCCTATCCTTGACAAGTGGAAGTTCACCAACGCCTACCGCATCCTTGATCGTGTTTCGCAGTACATGGTGAAGAACATCATTGACGACAGGGCTAATCGCTTTGAGTTCCCTCGCGCTCATCGCATGGGCATGTTCCTGTTCAGGTTGTTCAACAGCATTGAGACATGGGAATCCCTTCCGGATTACAAGTACGATGCGTAC
>ENA-OPXG01000308-OPXG01000308.1-human-gut-metagenome-genome-assembly--contig:-NODE-308-length-39357-cov-3.044400_pt1 | contig 39357 bp, 27 predicted proteins | sample MGYA00241519_ERZ502030 | MGnify/ENA primary metagenome ERZ502030 (study PRJEB25962, sample SAMEA2041937) | human gut metagenome | biome: human gut; feature: human-associated habitat; material: faeces...
AGCGTTTTCAGGCACAGGGAAATGTTTCAAAAAATTGCCGTATTGGTGAAGGAGCACTTTCGGCTGTTACCTATCTGAATGGGATGATCATGGAAGTCAGTGAAAATTATACGAAAGACGCATACATTTTCAAGGGTGATTTCAAAAGCTTTTTTATGTCAATGTCCAAATCCCTGTTATGGGAAATGATCGACCTGTTTATCCGGGATAACTATAAAGGCGACGATATAGAGTGTTTATTATATATATTGCGCACTGTTATCTTTCACCAGCCACAGCATAAATGTTATAGGAAATCACCGTTACATTTATGGGATGAGTTGCCTCATGATAAAAGTTTGTTTCATGCTGATCCGGATCATGGTTTTGCCCCCGGCAGTCTTCATGCGCAGAAATTCGCAAATTTTATCGGCTCTTGTTTTGATTACTATGTTTCCGAAATACTGGGAATCAAGTATTATGTGCGTTTTGTGGATGATTTCGCCTTTGTAATGCGTAATAAAGAAGATATTCTAAATACTGTTCCTTTGCTTGACAGTTACCTGAAAGAGCAGCTGCTTCTTAAATTACATCCTAAAAAAATATATATACAGCATCATTCTAAGGGAGTTTTGTTTGTAGGGGCATTCATTTTGCCCGGTCGAATTTATATTTCAAACCGTGTTGTCGGTAATTTATACGATGTAATCAGCAAATATAATAAAATAGCGGAGGAAGGCTTTGCGGAAGCACACGCGGACAAATTTGTTGCCACCCTGAATTCCTACTATGGATTAATGAGGCATTTCAATACGTACAATCTAAGACGGAAAGTGGCGAAACGTATTAATCCTGCATGGTGGGAATATTTTTATGTTCAGGGACATTGGGAGGTTTTTGTGTTGAAGAACGAATATAATTTTAAGAAACAATTAAAAAAACAAATAAGAAAAGGCAATGCGAAAAAATATCTTACCCCGGAAATTGGCTAAGCCGATCGAACAATTATCCGATGGAACATGGATAATACGATATGCAATACAATCCATTGACAGAACCGATAACGAAGGAAACGAACTGGTGACATTTGCCAGTTCCATATTCCTTGAAAAACCAACGTTGGAAATGATAAAAAAAAGTATCCATAGATATGCAATGAGCATTCTTGATGATGAAGATGTTCTTCCGCTTGTTGCTAATCCTGATTTATCAGTTTACATGATCATAGATTAAAATTAAAGCCTGTTTAATCATCGTTTAAACAGGCTTTAATTTTGCACTAAAAATCACATTTTGTTTTATGTTAATATGTGTTTTAATGACACATTTTGTTTTTCGGTCGGGAATTTTTTGATTTGGCGATTGTACATATTGACGGATCAGTCCCAGTAATTGGTTTTCCGTCATGGAGAAGTAGACGTACATATCCGAATTGTCGGAAACGGTAGTCAACGGCTGGGCAAGAGCGGAACTTACCAAAGCTCCTACACGGTAAGGCAACGTGCCTACCACTCCGTCGGCCGGACTTTTCACAACCGTATAAGAAAGATTATTGCGGGCGCTCACTTCCTGCGCCTTGGCCTGTGCCAACTGTGCTTTGGCAGCCAACAGGGAGTTTTTTGCCGTACTCAAATCGAAAGAGGAAACTACATTCTCTTTATACAGTTCCTCTTTACTGTCATACGTCAGTTGCGCCGTAGCCAGAGAGGCTTTGGCTGATTCAACGTTTGCCACTGCCGTCTGCAAAGCAGCTTCATACGGCACTTGGTCGATGATGAACAATGTCTGTCCGTTCTTTACGCGCTGGCCTTCCGTCACGCAGACTTTAGTCAGCGTACCACTTACCTGGGGATAAATATCAATATCCTGACGTCCGCGGATGGTCGCCGAGTAGGTGCTCGAAATCATCCGGTCGACCGGAGAAACGGTCATCACTTCGTATTCTGTTTCCATTTGTGCCGGAGGAGCTTGTTTACAGCCCGTAGCAACTACCACACAGCAGAGCAACAATAGCCCTTGCTTCACTTTACATACCTTTTTACTCATTTTCTGTTACCTATTAAATATTTTTGAACGCGGCAAAGGTAGACTGTTTTCTTCATTGAAAACTGGACATAGTGTATTCAGTTTTGTTCATTTTTGGAACATTAAAACCGATATTTAGTGAAAAAGTCCTATTTTTGTACCCAAAATAAGAAGAACAATGGAACAAAAAAACTCTAACCTAGCCATCCTCCGTGAACCGTTCGTTGCCGGAATGGACGAAAACCTGTCGCCAATTATGCATCGCCTGTGGAAACTGGAAGGGGGTGCCATCTATTTTTGCAGAAGCGGGTGGGCCCATGTCACGATCGACTTGAAGGACTATGAAATAGTAGAAAATACTCAAATCGTGCTTTTGCCGGGAACGATTATCCGTATCAACGGCAGCAGCAGCGATTTCACTGCTTCTTTCTTCGGATTTCCCAAAGAAATGTTTCGCGAAGCCTGCCTGCGGTTCGAACCGATTTTCTTCCGGTTCATGAAAGAAAAACCATGCTATAAACTACCGGAAGAAAATACCGGAGCCATCAACAGCTTGATACATGCCGCAATGGTCATATACAACGACCGTGAAAACCGCTTCCGTAACCAGATTGCCAAAAATCACCTCCAATCGTTTATGCTGAATATCTATGATAAGTGCTACCGCCACTTCGACCGTCAGGAAATTGAAGGAGGAAGCCGACAGGATGAAATCTTCAAGAATTTCATCGCACTGGTACACGAAAACTGCATTTCTCAACGAGAAGTGACTTTCTATGCCAACAAACTGTGCATCTCCACCAAATACCTGACGGGTATCTGCAAAAGCGTGACGCGCGACTCCGCCAAAAAAATTATTGACGACTTTGCCATCCTCGAAATCAAAGTATTGCTCCAATCCACCGAACTGACCATTCAGGAGATAGCCGACCAACTTGGTTTTCCCGACCAGTCGTATTTGGGGAGGTACTTCAAGCGGCACGAGGGGATGTCGCCGAAGGAATATCAGAGTAAGTATTCTATGTAATAAAAAAACAAAAATAGCACAGATAGGCGAGCGTGGTGTATTTTTTCTGCCTATACACCACCGCGCCTGAATTACTCTGTACTTTCATTGTCCTGTAATCCCTGATAAAGCCTACTTTCCAGTTCTTCGATGGAAGGCAATCCAGATTTTATATCTTGAGGGATTGATTTACCCAACTCATAATCAGAAATACCTATTGGTTTGTGCACGTCACGTAAAGCATATTCAGCCATAATACGATCTTTGTTCTGGCAAAGAAGTAAACCAATCGTCTGATTATCCCCTTCCCGACAAAGAATATCATCTACAGCAGAACAATAGAAATTCAGTTTGCCGATATATTCGGGCTGAAAGTCACCTTTTTTTAACTCCACGACTAAATATCTGTGCATAAACACATTGTACATAAGGATGTCAATATAGAAATCATTGCCGGACACTTCGATGTGATATTGTCTACCCATGAAGGCGAAGCCTGCTCCCATTTCGAGAAGGAACTTTTCAATATGTTTAACCAACCCTAACTCTACATCTCTTTCGTTGTATTCGTCAGTGAAAGTCAGCATATCAAAGATATAGGGGTCTTTTAAGGTTTCTTTTACCTGCTTGGCTTGTATTTCAGGAAGAGTGGTATCGAAGTTGTTTGCCAATGCTCCGTAGGTATGGTAGTAGTCCTGATTGATCGCTTCGATTAAGAAATTACGACTCCAGCCACTCTTTAAACATTGAATCATATACCAATAGCGAGCTTTCAGGTCCTTTACCCGTTGTATTAAAATGATGTTGTGTGACCAGCTTAATTGCTTTATCGGCAATACTATGGAAGCTGCCTGCAAATGCGCAACCGCTGGTTGCACATTTGTAAGTTGCTGATTATATTCATTATAGAATTGAATCATCACCTGACAGTTTCTTTTTGAGAAGCCCTTCACTTTCGGATAATCATTCTTCAGGTCATTGGCAAGCTGTTCAAGCGCATTGTTTCCCCAGCCTATCTGTTTCTGGCTTTCACAAAGAAGTTTGCCGATGTCCCAATACATAGAAAGCATTTCTTCATTAGCAGAGTAAATCGCTTTTTTTTGTGCGAGTGCCACCCGTGCCTTGACTTGTTTAAGCAAAGTAGCGTAGTTAAATATACTATTCTGAATTTCCATTAATTATTTTTCATTTTAGATTAAAGACATTATAGGTTATTCCTACCCAAACATCATTCAGCCGATTGCCCCAAAGCAAAGAAACCTTTCTTCATAATAAAGTGACAAATATAATGATAATTAAAGAATTACGGATGTACTATCCGATAAATCTGTTTGCTTTTTCCGCCATGTCACAACTTCTGTCACAAGAACAAACGGATTATACTAATTAGTGTTTACGACACAACACAGATTGTTAACAGATCTGTAATACTATCTTAATCTGCCTTGTATTCCTTTGCACCGTGAAACAAAACACTGGTGTGAATAACTTTATTGCATTTAATAAATTTAAAGAAGCAAGGTAAAAGATTATGAAAAGAAACAAATGGCTGCTTTCTCTGTCGATTGGGCTCTTGTGCTGTGGCTCTGTATACGCACAGACAACAGTGAAAGGAAAAATAACGAGTGAAGGTGGAGAACCGTTAATCGGGGCTACCGTAGCTGTGAAAAATTCGACAGACGGCACGGTGACCGACATCGATGGAAACTACTCCCTGAAGACTAAAAAAACATTGACTCAAAAGGATTTGCTTGTATTCAGTTATGTAGGATATAAAACGCTACAGAAGAACTATGCAGGCAACACGATGAATGTTAAACTGGCAGAAGAGTCTCAACAACTGAATGATGTGGTGGTGACTGCCTTGGGGATTAAACGTGAAGAAAAAGGATTGGGATATGCCACGGAAACCGTGAAAGGGGATATGATTACGAGCGCCCTGCCCACCAACTGGTCGACGGCACTGAACGGTAAGGTAGCCGGATTGAGTGTTATCTCTTCCGGTGGCCCGCTCAATTCGAGCCGTATCTCGCTGCGGGGGGACGTCTCGCTGAACCAGAACGGAAATGACGCATTGGTGGTAGTGGACGGTGTACCGATGAGTAGTCCGATGACCAATCCGGGTGTTGCCTACGGTGCAGGTTCAAACAGCGAACTTTCCGTGGACTATGGTAACGGATTCTCCGACATCAATCCGGATGATATCGAAAGCATCCAAGTATTAAAAGGAGCCAGTGCGACAGCCTTGTACGGTACGCGTGCAGCCAATGGCGTGATTATGGTGACTACCAAATCGGGAGCGGGTGCACCCAAAGGTATCGGTGTGTCTTACAGCGGTAATTTCAGTATTGACGATGTGATGAGATGGCCCGATTACCAGTATGAATTCGGACAGGGATTGCCGAGTAATATCGGTCCGGCAGGTTCTATCTACGAAGGCCAGCCCTATTACTCTTACGGGAAAGCGGAAGACGGCAGTTACGCAAGCACCAGCGGAACCAGTAGCGCCTACGGAGCACGCTTCGACGCCAACAGGTTGTTCTACCAATATGACCCTGTGACACAGGATCGTGCTTCTGTAGCCACTCCCTGGGTAGCGTACAAAAACAACCGCAAAGATTTGTTCCAAACGGGATATACCCTGACCAACTCGGTAGCCTTGACCGGAAAATCCGACCGGGGCAGCGTGCGGGCGTCCATCACCCACACCAAGAACGAATGGATTCTCCCCAATACAGGTTTCCAGCGTATCACTGCCATGATTTCCGCCCAACAGCAGATTTCGAGGGCACTGCGCATTAATTTCAAGTCGAGTTATACGTACCGCAAGCTCAACAACACGCCTGCACTGGGATATAACAGTAATTCTATCTCCTACTTCCTTATCTTCCAGAATCCGAATGTCAACCTCGACTGGTTGCGTCCGATGTGGCGTACCGGACAGGAAAATGTGAAACAGCTCCAACCGTACAGCTCATTTATCGGAAACCCGTATGTCATTCTGTACGAATCTGAAAATCCTTCGGAGAAACACAGTAATGTATCATCCGTTTCTGCCAATCTGCGCATCAACAGTAAATTCGATTTCATGATCCGGTCCGGTATCCAGTTGTCAGCAGACCAACGCGAACAGCATCGTCCTATCAGTGACGTGGTTTTCGGAAACGGATTTTTCAAGAAGCAGAATGTGTTCGATTATGAATTAAACAGCGATGCTTTATTTACTTACCATGATTCATTCGCCAACGGATTGCGTGTCAACGCTTCGGCAGGTGGAAACATGATGCAACAAAGCTACGATATGTTGGCTGCCTCGGTGGTAGGATTGATTACGCCGGGAGTATACAAACTGGCAAACGGCGTTTCCAACCCGAACGTGCAGACGGTTATCAAAAAGAAAGCGTTGAACAGTCTTTATTTCACGGCCAATTTCTCGTATAAGGATAAACTGTTTCTCGATGTCACCGGGCGCAATGACTGGTCGTCTACCCTGCCGAAAAGCAACCGTTCTTTCTTCTATCCGTCGGTCAGCGTCAGTGCAGTGATGAACGAGTGGTTCACGTTGCCGGAACAGATCAGTCTGTTGAAAGTGAGAGGTTCGCTGGCACAGGTCGGCAACGACACAGACCCTTACAAAACATCGCCCTATTATGGCACGAGCGATTTTCCCGGATCGGCCATCGTATCTTCTACGCTCTATAATCAGGATTTCAAACCGGAGATTTCGACTAATTACGAAACGGGATTCGACTTCCGTATGTTTCACAACCGCATCGGACTCGATTTCACGTTCTACTATAACCGCACCAAAAACCAGATTCTGGATGCTCCGATGGACCCGACCACAGGTTACAGCAAAGCTACCATCAATTCGGGATGTGTCCGCAACCGCGGTTACGAAATCCAGTTGGACGTTACTCCGGTAGTCAGCAGGGATTTCCGCTGGAACGCTACTTTCACTTGGTCTAAGAACGAGAACCGGATTCTCTCACTGGCGGAAGGGGCGGATGAGAACCAGTTAATCAGCAGTATCGGTAGTGTATCTATCATCGGACGTGTGGGTGGAACCACGGGCGACCTCTGGGGATATAAACTGGTACGCGACCCGGAAGGAAATGTGGTCATCAACGACAACGGATTGCCCGAACGTTCGGGAGAGATCGAATACGTCGGCACGGCCTATCCGAAATGGAAAGCCGGACTGTACAACGAATTTTCTTACAAGAACTTCACGCTTAGCGTCCTGCTCGACGGACAGGTGGGAGGTAAAATGTACTCGCACTCGCACCACAAAATGACGGAACAGGGAAAACTGCAACATACCCTGAACGGACGTCTGCCGGGAACGGAATTTTATATGTCGAAAGACGACCCGCGCATCGCTGCCGCCGGACTTTCACCACAAGACGGGATGTACATGATTGCCCCGGGAACGGTGAAGAACGATGACGGAACTTACTCGCCAAACACCAAAGTGGTGACCGTGGAAAGTTATTATAAGGAATACTACCGGATGGCAAATGTGGAAACTAACACGTTCGACACTTCATTCCTCAAGCTGCGCGAAATGAGACTGGAGTACAAGTTGCCGAACAGTACACTGAAGAAAACACCGTTCAGCAAAGCATCGGTGGCACTCTACGCACGCAACCTATTCTGTATCACCGACTATCCTCTGTTCGACCCCGAATCTGCCGCCCTCAACGGAAGTTCGATGGTGACCGGTGTGGAGACGGGCTCACTGCCTACGGCACGCACTTTCGGACTGAATATTAACGTATCTTTTTAAACACTGACTTATGAAAACCTGTAAACTTTTCAAAAATATAGTATGGGGAATGACTTTGTGCGGAGCTCTCTGCACGACTTCCTGCACCAGCTTCGACGAACTCAATACAGACCCCACCCGCATGGATGAGGTGAATCCCGGCACTCTGCTCAACCCGATTTTATACGAAACATCGGTCTACAACTGGAAACGCTACAACAGCTATACCTACGACCTGATGCAATGTGCCGTATCTACCAGCAGCACCAACGGTGTGGGATGGTGGTATATGACGGACAGCGAAGGAGACGGCACATGGACTACTTATTATAAATGGATCAACAACGCCAAAGAGATGATGCGCCTCACCGGAAAATTGCCGGAAGCCTCCAAACAACCCAACTACGATGCTATATCGCTGACTTTACAATGTTGGCTATACCAGATTCTAACGGATGCCTTCGGTGATATTCCGATGAGCGAAGCCTGCTCCGCCGACAAGGGAATACTCGCACCGAAGTTCGACACCCAGCAGCAGGTGTACCAACAGATTATCGATAATCTGAAGACTGCCAACGAATTATTCGACAAAGCTAACGGGTTGATCTACAACCAATCGGGCGAAATGTTGTACAAGACGTCCAAAGGAGATGCAACCGGTATTCTGAAATGGAAGAAGTTCTGCAACTCACTCCGTCTGCGTGCACTGCTGCGGGTGATCGACGTGCCGGAATTCAACGCGAAACAGGAACTGCGTACCATGCTGACCGATCCCGCCACTTATCCGGTATTCGAATCGAACGATGATGCCGCCCTGCTTGCCATCAGCGGAACTTATCCGGAGGAAGCTCCGCTCACCCGTCCGCAGGATTTCACTTCTTATGTTCAGATTTCCGAGTTCTTTGTCAATCTGCTGAAAGGTTGGAACGATCCTCGTCTGCAGGTGTATGCAACACAGGTCACTCTCCCCGACCAGACTAAAGATTATGTGGGTTTGCCCAGCGGTTATCAGACGTTGCCTTCAACCACAGCTTCGGGGCTGAATCAGGAAATGGCGAAGGCGCCTATGAAACTTGCCATGATGCCTTATGCCGAAGTGGAATTCATCAAAGCGGAATTACTGAAAAAAGGAGTGATCGATGGAGGAAGCAACGCTGCCAAAGAGGCTTATCAGAAGGGAGTGCAGGCGGCTATCGAACAGTGGGGACAGAAAATGCCTGACCATTATTTTGAAAATCCGGAAGCTGCTTATGATGATACGCTGGAACGAATCATGAACCAGAAGTTTGTCGCACTGTTCTTTTGCGATTATCAGCAGTGGTTTGAATATAACCGTACCGGTTTTCCTGTGTTACCTGTGGGACCCGGCATCGCAAATGCTAATAACAAAATGCCGAAACGCTTTAAATATCCGTCTGCTCTGCAGCGTACTAACCTGAAGAATTATCAGGCGGCTAAAGCGAACATGGGAGGCGATGACTTCCATATTCGGCTGATGTGGCAGCAATAAATGAATGTGTCGGTCACCAAGATTGCGGCAATAATCATCATTTCAATCAATCTTTAAAATTCAATGAATATGAAAAGAATAATCAGTATGGCTGTTGTGTTAGTTATAACGATGGCAGCAATGGCGCAGAAAGGAGAGCTCGCCATGAACGAGAATATCTCCGGAAAAGACAATGTTTCAAGCAATGAAAAAGAAGCTACTCCCGTAGGCAAAAAGCCGAAAGCGGTGTTTATATTCGACGTGTATGGAGAAATCCCGGCTACCAAACCGGTGTTTGAAGCGGAACATTATTTGGGGAGTGACATTACCGGAAAATGGAATACTTTCATCCAAAATTATACGCACGAGTATGATGTAACAATCGGATTTACAGATTCTTCAGTCGAAATTTTGAAGCCTTCTATTTACAAGGCAGTCAATAAGGTGAATAAATATTATAAGAAGGCATTGAAGAAAGAAGAGGTGAGCCGGGAAGTTGCTACATTCAATATGGGTCATATCCTGGATTGCGCCAATGTGATGTGTTTCGATGATAACAGCAAGTCTTTTGAAGAGGCTCTCAAGTCGGCAAATGAACCGGAAGAAATTATCGCATTATTCAATCAGGTTACTTTAAGAAAGTTATAAGCAATGAGAAAGATCAATTTTAGAAATACGCTGTTTGCAGCGGTCTTGCTTTTCCAGCTGAACACTGTTGCCGCCTTTGGTCAGACGGTGGTGAAAGGTAGTGTGAAAGATAATACAGGTAAACCCGTCAGCGGTGTAGTGGTGACGGACGGAGCACATTTCAAAACGACTGATGCGCAAGGAAATTATGTTCTGAACACTGACCCGGCACGTTATCCGATGGTTTATATCTCCACTCCGGCAGCGTATGAGCTTCCTTCCAAAGAGGGGGTAGCCGATGGTTTCTATCAATATCTGGATGCCGGGAAAAGCGAGAACCAATGTGACTTCGTACTAACTAAACGACAGAAGCCGGTGGATGAATTTGTCTACATCGCCATTTCCGACCCGCAAGTGAGAAACGAAAAACAACTGGACCGCTTCCGCACGGAAACAGTGCCCGACCTGAAACAGACTGCCGACTCACTAAAGAACTTCGAAATCATCGGCATGGGACTGGGGGATCTGGTGTGGGATGCCATGAACCTGTACACTCCTTACCGTCAAGCGATATCCAATTTGGGAATGACGATGTTCCAACTGATGGGAAACCACGACTTCAACCTGCTCTACAAATCCATGACGCAGACGGATCATCCGGCAGATGGTTATGGGGAACAGAATTATTATCAGTCATTCGGCCCGGCCAACTATTCATTCAATATCGGTAAAGTTCATGTGATAGCAATGAAAGATATTGACTACGACGGCAACAAGAAATACACGGAACGCTTCACGCCGGAAGATTTGGACTGGTTGAGAAAGGATTTAAGTTATGTGCCCAAAGGAAATATCGTGTTCCTGAACGTTCACGCTCCGGTAGCTAATAACACGGTATCTGCGGGGGGAAATGCGCGCAACGCCAATGCGCTTTTCCAACTGTTGAGGCCTTACCAAGTACATATTTTCTCCGGACACACGCACTTTTATGAAAATCAGTTGCCCGCCCCTACCATTTACGAACATAATATCGGAGCCGCCTGCGGCGCATGGTGGGCAGGACACGTGAATCGTTGCGGAGCACCGAACGGTTATCTGGTGGTACAAGTGAAAGGTGATGATGTGAAATGGCGTTACAAAGCAACGGGGTGTTCTCCCGACTATCAGTTCCGGCTTTACCAACCGGGAGAGTTTGAAAGCCAGAAAGACTACGTGGTAGCCAATATCTGGGATTGGGACTGGACGTATACGGTAAACTGGTACGAGGATGGAGTGTTGAAAGGTGCAATGCAAGCTTTTGACGATGAGGATCAGGATTATATCAATATGGTAAAGGGAAAGAAAACGGGTTATCACACACGCCATCTTTTCCGTGCACAGCCTTCCAAAGATGCAAAATCTGTCAAGGTGGTAGTTAAGAACCGTTTCGGGGAAATATTTACAGAAGAGATAAAACTCTAGTTTTATTACGGTCTGTTTATACTGGTAGTAATTATAATTATACTGGTAGTAAATTATAAAAGTCATGAGGGAGTTTAAGCTTTAACTTCCTCATGACTTTTATTTTTGAAACAATCTCACTTTAACGGAAAATCCGGTACATTGCTACTTTCATCGGTACTTTCCTCATCGCCCATAGTGCACAAAGCAGGGAACAGATGGCGCAGACCACAAATGTAACTCCGGTAGATACAAGGATATTTCCCAAGCCGACCAACGGAGAAACAATACCTCCGGAAGCGAAACAGAGTGCTCCCAACAGGGCGGAAGCTGCTCCGGCGTAACGGCGTTCGCTATCCATCGCCAAGGTAGTGGAGGAAGTAAAGGTCAGTCCCATTGTGAAAAGTAATGCAAACATCAGCAGTTCATAGGTCCAGAAGCCGCATCCGTTATACAAGGCAATCATCACACAGACAGACAGGCACAACATACCGATGCATCCGGTCAGCGTCCCATTTTCAGGTTGGCGGAATTTCACGGAGATAGCTGCTGCCACCCCGATAGCTACCGCATTCACCGCGAAGCAGATACTAAATGCAAAGGGGGAAAATCCGTAATGTTGTTGCACAATAAAAGGTGAGGAAGCTATGTAAGCAAAGAGGATGCCTTGTGCAAACGCCAGTTGCAGAACATAGAGCATGTAACGGGGGTTATGAACGATTGCACCGAAGTTACGGAAAGTAGAAACGATTCCCGTCTTCGAGCGTTTCTCTACGGGAAGTGATTCTTTAAAACGGATGCAGCCTATCCACAGCAGTACGCCAATAAACAGCAATATCACAAAAATCCCTTTCCATCCGATCGTCCCGGTCACCAACCCTCCGACTACCGGAGCTGCCACGGGAGCCACTCCATTAATCGCACCGATCACGGCCAGCATCTTGGCCAGTTCCTTCCCCGAAAACTTATCCGTAGCCACCGAACGGGATATGACAATACCTCCTGCCCCTCCGATTCCCTGTATCAACCTCAATGTGATAAACGAATAAATGTCCGGCGCAAAAAGACAGAATACCGTAGACACGATGAACAGTATCATCGAGACGAGCAACAACGGACGCCTGCCATATTTATCACTCAATGGTCCGAAAAAGATTTGTCCCAATGCCAGCCCTATCATGCTGGTGGTAAGCCCCAGTTGCACCATCGACGAGTGGGTAGAAAAATAGTCTGCCATTGCTGGCAGACTAGGCAAATACATATCCGTTACAAAAGGTCCGAACGCTGACAACATACCGAGTAAAATCAGCAAAAACACCTTTGAGTTCTCCTTATTTATTATTGCAGTCATACACTATTGATTAAAATTCGACTGCAAAGGTATCGGTTTTCTTTTATTTACTTATAGGCTTAATCAGAACAAAAAAGGAGCTTTTCAGAACAATTTTTCTTATTTAGTCGTATAGCTTCACCTTACGATCCATGTTATACCGTATCTTTACTTCAAATGGAATATAACGGAAGTTGTGTTCACGCAACACTTCCAGAATATTCGCCTGCGGATGAGCGTTCATATAGAGATTTAGTTTCTGTACATTACCCATAAGCAGTTTTTTATTCCACAGATCGACAAATGAGCGCAAAGGCAACAACACATTCCGGTCTCTCCGGCGCAGTCCTCTGCGGTGCAAATGATATACATACCCCGTAATCGGATATTCGCGGGGTGCAAGGACGGAAAGTGACCTCTTCTCATTCATCCGGTCCATTATCTTCTGTTTGTTCTGTACATCCGGCAACATTCCTTCTTCCGCACAGATTTTTTCAAGAATGACATTACGCACTTTCAACGGACTCCAACACTCTTCGCCATTGATTTCAGCGGCTTTAATGGTACAACACAAAGCAAAATGATCGCTATCCGACAAGCACACATCTACTCCTCCCAACCCTTTCCGATGAAAATAGAGTTGTCCGAAACGTCCGGATTGCATCTGCCATATTTCCGCATCTGTTTTCGGATCAAGCATGCAGTGCATATTCGAATCAACATAAGGATGCTTTGCTTTCCGGTTCACATAGTAGATTTCAACTTCTTTGGGCAGAATCTGCAACCCACTACTGATGTTGAGTTGATAATCCTTTAATAACGCCTCATTAATCTGCTGCAACAAGGGAGCATGACTACCGGTTGTTTCCAGCAGTGCATGTACCATTTTTTTTATATTCTCCATATACAATACATTTATTGTTTACGTATTAATCCGGCAATAAATATACAAAAAAACGATGATTCAGGCAAGGGGGATATTGGTTATAAGCAAGTGTACATACAAGCGCTAAAACATTGAAATGCAAACAAATAACAAAAAGTTAAATTTTAAAAAAGAAAGAAATACCTAGCTAAAAAGAGACTATTATGTACTTCCATTTTATCCATTAAAAGCTTCGGTTGAATTCATCAGAACAAGTACATCTCCGACCTGAATATTGTAAATATTTCCGACAATCCGAGTACATCATTGCCCTTATTCGAATAGAAAACAGGTATCAAGATGAAACCAAGATATTATCAAAAGGACATTTGTTACAAGAACAAAATGGATGATTTCCATAGTTGGGGTGTAGCAGTGCAAAGTTGATAATCCTATTTTCACTACAGAAAATTCTAACTTCTACTATTAATTAAATTTCTTTTCACTTTATGAGCAAAAAGATATCAATAGAGTTTATGCCATCCGGCTACGAAAACAAACTGTCGTAGCTATCCGGCATAAACCCTACTTTTTCAAACCTGTCACCGACCTCTTATATCTTTATAAAAATTTGCTTTTTGTACAGCACCCATACAATTAGATAATTGAATCCGATAAACAGAAGGCCGTAAATCAGAGAGGCCAGATGAGCATCGGGAAGAACGCTCCAAATGGAAGTGTAAATCTTCTCCTGCAAGCTACTCTCCCCAACCGTAATTACCTCCAACAAAGTAGCTAACACACCGGCCACTATATAAATAAACAATGGATTCGTACCAAAAACATGGAAAGGATATCCCCATTTCTGCTTTTTACGAATATCAATCAGCCAAGTGAGAAACACAAGAAACAAAGAGGCAAAGCCACAAGTCACCAGAACAAAAGTCGGACTCCATACTTTCTTATTCAACGGGCAGCCGTAACTCAACAACCATCCTGCAAACAAAAGAGCAATACCCAGTATGGAGATCTGCAACAGCCGGTGATGGATTTCAGTCTTGTCCCGCAAAATATTTCCGCAGAAATAACCGATAATCACTTGCGCAATGCACGGCAAGGTACTCAACAGGCCTTCCGGATCAAAAAAGATACGCCCGCCGTTCGGCAACCACTCCCGATACAAATGGGCTTCTCCGAATAAGGTGCGGTCTGTAACGGCAATAATATTCTGTTCGGAAAGTTCAAATCCGTGTCCCAAAGCCAGCAAGATGGAATAGCCTGCCAGAATGATCCCGGAGATCCATGCCAGATTTGCCGGACGCCGAACACCCACAATCAGCAAGGAACCAAAGAAATAAGCCAATGCCAACCGCTGCAACACTCCCAGAATACGTATGTGCGAAAAAGGTTGTTCTACCCCTGCGCACACCAACGAGAACCAGGACAGAAAAAGCCCCAACAAAAACAAGATCACCGTGCGCCGTACCAGTTTGGTGATGAAACTACGGCTGAAATGATGATCGAATCGGGATAAGGCAAAGCTCATGGAAACGCCCATTATAAACATGAAGAACGGGAAAACCAAATCTGTCGGAGTCAGTCCGTTCCATTCGGCATGTCGCAAGGGTACGTAAATGGATTCCCATGTTCCGGGGTTGTTTACCAAAATCATTCCGACAATGGTGATTCCCCGAAGTACATCTAATGAAAGTAAACGTTCTGATTTCATATTGTTCTTAATGTACCGGGATTAAAGAAATCCCGGTTTGGTGAAATAGAATCCATTTGCATTCAACCATTTAACATGCCATTTCAGGCGATTGGTAAAATCAATCCAGTTACGGCTACTTCCCCACGCCAACTCCGAAAATGCTTGAAGAGAGGGAAACACGTGCTGACCAAACTTCCGTTCATTAGGAATCATCTCCGTCCATACACAAGCCTGGAAACCTAATACATTTTGCTTCACGATGCCGGGAAACTGGGGTTCGAACTCGAAGTTATACAAAGAGCTTAATCCTTCGTCCGAAGGCGTTGCGCTCAAATAGAAACGGGACCATTCCATGAATATAATCGGATAACCTTTCTGGGTAATCTTTCCCGGCTGATCGGGCAGCCAGTCACGCCAATACGTATAAATCAAATCCTGCGGTTCTTTTTCAAGAAAAGCATCGTCCCATCCCATCACTTTCTTGCCTTTACCCTTCACATAGCTCGTCATGATCTTCACAAAACGGTTTTGCAGTTCATCCACTTTCTGATAACCTTCCTGCTGCATCAATCGCTGACAGACTTCACACTGTTCCCAGTTATCTTTCTCCACTTCATCTGCTCCGATATGGAAATATTCCGAAGGGAAAATCTCGACCATCTCATCAATGATGGACTGCACAAACTGATAGTTCTCCGGACGAGAGGGACAGATAGGATAAGAGAATTCTTCTCCCCATCCGGCTTCTCCCGTGCACGACAACTCGGGATAGACTTTGATAGCCGCCGAGAAATGACCTGGCATGTCAATTTCAGGGACAATATCGATACCTCTTTCCAACGCATAACTTACCAAACCTTTCATCTCTTCCTGCGTATAATGACCACCATATTGAGAACCATTTCTCACGAAACGGGGATCTATCTCATAGTTATAATCCTGTTGGGAAAGTTCTACGCATCTCTTGTCATATTCGTCAAAGTCGCGCCAGCTGCCTTCCTGCGTCAGCAACGGGTATTTTTTCACTTCAATGCGCCAGCCCTGATCGTCTGTCAGATGCAAGTGGAGCTTGTTTATCTTGTAGAACGACAAACAGTCTATCACCTTTTTCAGATAATCAACCGTAAACATGTGGCGAACTACATCGATATGAAATCCGCGCCAATCATATTTGGGAGCATCTTTTATATCGACCATCGGAAGATATTTAGCACTTCCGGAAGTGAAGAAGTTTGCTTGTTCGAGCGCCTGTCTCAATGTCTGGATTCCCCAGAGAAGTCCGGTTTCCGTTGAATAATAAATGCAGGCTCCCTCTTTGGTAACAGTGAGCCGGTAAGCCTCTTTTGCCAGATCCGATTCCTGTTTCACACGGATAAAGGCACGATCGTTGGAGGCATCACTGACGGAAAGAGAAAGTTTCTCTTCCAGGGTGGATTTCAGCAGTTGAGACGTAGAAGCCGGAATGTTCTGGCTGACAGTCACATTCTGCGGAAGAGAGACAACCGATTCTTTATAATCGACTCTTTCCGGCAAAGGCATTACCGACAGGCGGGTCGGTACCCGTTCCGGATACCCTCCATTATCATTGTCATTGCACGACAACGATGTGATCGCACCTATTCCCAACAAGAATAATATTCCGGTTCTTTTTATTTTATCATAGTTCATAACTTATCTACTTTTGTGGATTAATCTACTTTGAGAGTGCTTGTCACACTCTCTTTATTTAAATAAAACAGTTTCGCTTTCACAACGGAAGCATCACAGGCTACGGGAGCTTTCCAAAGTTCCGAATGAAGGGTCGGTTCCGTGCCATCGGTCGTATAGCGTATTTCGCCTCCCCGGATAGGAGTACTGGCGTGGAGTTGCCCTTCTTTGATGCAAAGTCCGGGATGAGGTAAACGGAAATTGATACTTCGGGACGCCCAGTGAGGCATTTCTTTCTCACTCACTTTGGAGTAGAACAGGCCCAGTTCTTTATTGTAAGCCTGACGTTCTTTCTCTCCTGCCAAAGTGCTCCAGGCGGGAAAAGCGTTCCAACCGCGTTCCACCAATCCGAGGATTTTAGGGAAGGTGTAATATTCCACCCATTCAAAATCACGGATGGTTTCAGCAAATAATTGTGCCTGCACTCCCTGGATATATTCCTTTCCGAAAGCGGTCAAAGTCGTTTTTCCCTTTCCCGCGATGTCCGGATCGACCGGATTGCCTGCCATATCGGTACGTGAAGAACGATAAATGCTATATGGAAGCATGGAGAAACCTTTGGACTCGTCGACATATCCCGCCCACGAGAGACCTCTTTCGTCAGGATGAGCGTCATAGGCCAAATCCAGATAGAAATTGTTCACGTTGCAGAGAATCACCGGATATCCTTTGTTGGCTATCTGGTAAGGTATTTCATCCGCTTCCCATTCAGGAACCGTATTCCAACAATACACTCCTGCTGCAAGTTGATTCAAATGCCGATCGGTTGTTTCCGGATGTCCCAACGCTACTTCCTGCCAGCCGCTAAATTGCAAATGATGTTGTTGCAGATAGTCTGCCATCTTCGTAATATAGTATTCAGATAGTTCGTGGGCACTTGTCATCCCGTGTTCATCCATAAACGCCCGGCAGACAGGAGAACCCATCCAGGCTCCTTCGGGTACTTCATCACCACCTAAATGAATCGTAGCCAAAGGTACCTCCGCTTCCTCATACATGGCTATCAACTCACGAATCACTTTTTCCATAAACCGGTATGTAGAAGGCAATGCTACATTCATGACATTATCCGTATAAGACTGCGCGGAAACATAGCGGGAAGTGTCTTGTACGTCACTTAATAAATATTCGTCGGCCTTTTCGGGGGCAGTATTCATAAATTTATGATAGCGCGCTTTCATGGACACGATTGCTGCACGGGCATGACCCGGAGACTCAATCTCCGGAATCACACGTACATGCCTTTGAGCTGCATAACGCAGTAAATCGATAAATTCTTCACGGGTGTAATATCCGTTGCCGGAGGTAGCTGCAGACGGATCATAGTTGCCATCGTAGCCCGGATATAAACATTCCAGTTCATCCGTGGTATGTCCCCGGCGTGCGCCGACCGAGGTCAATTCTTCCAGGCCGGGAATCTCCAGACGCCAGCCTTCGTCATCCGAAAAATGGAAATGCAGTACGTTCAGTTTATAAGAAGATATTACATCTACCAGCTTTTTCAGATGTTCAACAGTCGTAAAGTTCCTGGCAATATCCAGCATTTGCCCGCGATACGGCAAGTCGGGATAATCACGGATGGAGAGGGCTTCCAAGCGAAACGGCTTTTCCTGACCTTTCAACAGGGAGAGCAAGGTTTGCGTCCCATTGAAAATGCCATGTGAAGTGGAAGCTGAAATATTTATCAGCCCGTTTCCCGTATCAATCCGATAATATTCATCGTTCACTGCTGTTCCCCGTTCCGGCAAATAATCCAGATGAACCGTTACCGGTGCTTCGGAAACGACTTCCAGACCGTGGATGGTTGCCAGCTTTTCTTTCAATAATCCTGCTTCGTTGGCAAAATCGGGATGGAAAGTCAGTTTTACTTTATTTTCTATAATAAAACCCTCTTTGCCGGTAGCCGGAAACGCTTCTTTCACTGACGGGAAAATATCAGTTTGCTGCAACTGGGCTGTAGTCTCCAACGCCAAATTCGAAGCGTATACCTTATCCGGCGCGGGATACCAGTCTTCTGTCTCCATTCCTTGCAGCGGCCGAATGGTCAGTCCGACAGGCAAAGGAATACCTTGTTTACTGCCTGCCTGACTCACCCAGTAAGTGCCTTCGGGAGCATGTGACATTTTTTTCAATCCGTTGGTACAACAGAATTTGACGGTCAACGAATCTCCCGGAGCCAGTGATTGAAAATTTTCTGCCGGATACATCCGGAAGAAGTTCGCATTCACCACTTCCACTTTGACCGGAGCAGACTCTTCCTGCAGAATCTCACGAGGCAGCTGCGAATAATAGATGATCCAATCCTTTCCTAAAGGAACATCTGAGATGTTCTTCAGGACAAATGAATTCTCATAGTAGCCGGGCTGCACTTCGGCAGCTCCCATCTCCCAGGTCAATGACGCGGGGGCTTTCGCCCCGTCAGTCGATTTACAACCGGAAATGACCAGCAGAAGGCACAGACTTCCCCATATTGCATATAGCATATTTCTCATAGGCTTTCCTGTTTTCTATATATCATTCTTTTAGGCATTAATCACTCAATCGTTCGATGTGCAAAGTTTCTTTGCCTACTCCCTGCGAGACGTCGAAAGTCAAACGATAATAACCGGGAACGAAACCGTTTCCACTTGTTATTCCATTGGAAGCAGACAGTTCGATTCCATCCGTGTCGCCGGACAATGAACCTTCTTGCAGCAGCATACCTTGATTTTTATTCCATTGCAAATCGCTGTAAATTTCGATTTCGAAGGATTCCCATTCATGAGTGTTACTCAAATACACGGTGGTCTGGTACTTCTGTTCACCGATTGGCACAATATATCCTAACTGTGATATGTCTTCCAAATTCCAGCCTCCACTATTATATGCTTCATTCCAGACGGGTGCGCATGTAAATCCGTGTCCTACCAGCCAGAAGCAAGTGGGAGCCGTATCACCCATCCGTGCCACCCAGATATAATTGTATTTAGAAGAATAATAGATCTCCCAAATTCCCGATTTGCGCAGGAAGGTAAACTTGCCATTATCCGGATTATAACTAAAGAAGTCGCGGTTGTAAGCGTGTTCCACATCTTCAAATCCACTCATTTCGAACTCTTCCCCCTGCGTAAAGCTAATCTGTGCACGGAAAAATCCCTCACTGGCTATCAACTCGGTTTCTTTAATTTTCAGGTTCTTTTGGTAGCCGACTACTCCCAGTTCAAAAGTCAGCACATTGAAAGTGATCTGTTCGACAAACCAATCCCGGTAATCAAAAGCAAAGCTAGGTCCCGACGCTTCAATAAGGACTGCCGTATTGCTTGCTTCGGCAGCTCCCCAAATCAGTTTTGCATCATCCAATGACGCTGCGGTAGAGATCTTTCCGGATAGTTCCATCGGATAACCCTCCTCCGAACCGGAAACTTCCGTGAGGTACAGGTAAGGATTGTCCTCACTCCGGTTCATTTCTACCACCTCGCCGTTATAGTGAAGATAAAGCACTTCGGGAATCTGCGGACGGGTTATATGGAAATCAAATGTTTGAGTGACTTCACTACCTTCCACATTGATGGCTGTCAAGATCACCTTCGCTTCCTGATTCTCTTCAAGCCCGGCTTCAAACGGGATATAAATCCCTTTTTCAACAATCGAGACATCAGTGCCTTTCGTACGAATCGACTGCGAACTGACCAAAGTTTCACCTGTCATCAATTTCACTTCCAGCGTAGACAAAGGAGTCTGCGGGTCGTGAATCTTCACAGAAAAGTAAAGGGAATCGGCAGCAGGTGTCTGATCGGTAGTCGAGAATTGCAGTTCCGATATTTCGGGACACGAATATGGATACGTCACCCGGCCCTCTTCTTCGCTGCATGAAGCCAGCCAACAAACAGTCAGCCCCAGCAGCCATAAAAACAGATTATTGTGTTTCATCATTTTTTCTTTTAAAGTTTTACGTTCCTCTTTTCATTAATAACCTTCATTTTGAGTCAGATTGGTGTTCTTATCTTTCTCTCCTTGAGGAATCGGCCACAACTGCCGGAAAGCCTGCAAACCTGCAAACAGCAATCTGCCGTCTTTGTCTTTATGTTTCTGCATCACTTCCAACAAACGATTATTACGCACCAAGTCGAACCAGCGCTGACCTTCCATATACAGTTCTAATTGGCGTTCGTTCTCTACCGCCAGGCGTCCTCTGGCCTGCCCCATATTTTCATCTAAAGAAGAAGGGGCAAAACCGGCACGTTCTCTAATGCTGTTCACAATCCGGATGGCTTCCGGGGTGCGGTCCAACTCTACCAATGCTTCGGCTTTCAACAGCAGTATATCTGCCAACCGCATCAAAATGATATTGGAAGTCTTCTCGCGAATTTTATAAGACAACGGGTAACTGTCTGCTGGCCAATAGGTATCATAAGGCACTGATTTCCAAAGAATACTGGATGCATAACGAGTATCTTTCTCTTTGTCGAATTTAGCAACCAGATCATGAGTAGGCGTACAATAACGTCGCCAGGTTACTGATCCGTCATCTTCTTTCAGCAATACCCAGTAAGCCCAATTCGGAGCATCGGAGGTGTAATAGACTTCGAAGATGCTTTCTGAAGAAAATTTCTTGTCGGGTTGCCACAACTCGTCAAAATTGCCGACCAGCGTATAGCCTTCTGCTATTACTTTGTCGCAAGCCTCAACCACTTTGGTATAGTCGCGTGTTGATTTCTCCCCTCTCGTTGCGAGCACTTTGGCACGTAAAGCATAGGCTGCTCCCTTGGTTGCCTGGAAAATACCTTTATTCTTGCTTACCAGATAACGAATGGTATTTTCTTCATTCAGGTCGTCCAGAATCTGGTCATATATCTTATCTGCAGCAGAACGTTCCGGATACATCACCGGATACCATTTATCGAGATTTTCGGCTGTAATAGTTGGAATCAAATCCAGCACCATCGGAGCATCACCCCATAAACGGACAATATCAAAATACGCCCATGCTCGCAAGAACTTGGCTTCTGCAATGACACGATTACGTTCTTCTGCTACGGTAGAGGCAGGGTCCATCATCTTCGTATTTTCAATCACACTGGTGGCGGTACCGGCCATCGAATAATACTGCGACCAGACCAGTTCTACTTTATAATTGGTAGAGGTCAGTTTCAACAAATCAAACTCCTGTTCGGCCACACCGTCTCCGCCGATATAACAATTATCGGACTGCACATCTCCAATGGTATAATTTTCCGACTGGAATATATCTGCTTTAAAACTCTCATACGCACCCTGCAACTCGGCCTGTGCATCTGCCAGACTTCCATATTTAGACTCCTGATCTTCCGTTCCGGTACCTTCCTGCATAAAATCCGATTGCGGTTTCTCATCCAAGAAACTACTGCATGAAACGACTAATGTACAGAGTACGACATACGCTAACTTTATTATGTTTTTCATTTTCGCAGCTATTAAAATTCAACATTCAAACCAAAAATTACCGCCCTCGATTGAGGATAAGTACCATAGTCCACTCCTTGAGCAACGGAGTCTCCGCCAAAAGCATTTACTTCAGGATCGTATCCTTTGTATTTTGTCAGTGTGAAGAGATTCTGTCCGGTGACGTAAGCCTGCAATCTGGACAGATGTATCTTATTCAACCATCTCTTAGGAAAACTATAGGATAAAGTGACTGTTTTCAGGCGCAGATAAGATCCATCTTCTACAAAACGGGAGGAGTTATGATTATTCTCTGTATTACCAACGCGGGGGACATTGGTAATCATACCCGGTCGTTTCCAACGATCCAGCACACGAACCGACTGGTTTCTAAAGTCTGTCATGCCTTCCATATCAATACGCGACGCGTTAAAAATCTTATTGCCCTGACTTCCCTGCAAAAATATAGACAGGTCGAAACCGGCATACGAGAATGTATTCGTCATACCGTAAATAAACTTAGGCTGGGCATTTCCCAAAGTGGTACGATCTTCCGGATCGATAAAACCGTTACCATTCAAGTCACGATAGATAATATCTCCGGTTTCCGGATCAACACCTTCTGATATGTAACCAAAGAATGTTCCCAACGGAAGCCCTTCTTTCAGGATGACGGCTTTCTCCTTGGATTCGTACATTTCAGCATAATAATAGACTTTATTCAAGCCGAGCTTCGTCAACTTATTCCGGTTGAAAGATATATTGAAATCGGTATTCCACTGGAAGTTACCTTTAAAATTCTGGGAAGAGAGAGTGAACTCCATACCTTTATTCACCATCTCACCGTCATTTCTTGTCACACTGCTCGGCACTACATTCTCCGGCAGGCTGACTGTCAATAGCAAATCGGTGGTCTTCTTGTAGTAAGCATCTACCGAGAAGGATAAGCGGGAATCAAACATGGTCAGGTCAAGTCCCAGATTCCATTGGCTTGTTTTTTCCCAGGTCAGTTCTTTATTGGCTGCCGAACCGGGTTTAATGGCAAGCCCCGGATATAAGTTTCCCTCCGAAACGGGCAGTTTACTGACGCTCATAGAAGCCATGTAAGCGTAGTTTCCAAAACCGCCCTGGTTACCGTTCATACCCCATCCGGCACGTAGTTTCAGGTCGGTAACAATGTCCTGCAAAGGTTGCATGAACTTTTCACCTGAAATTCTCCAGCCTGCGGAAACAGAAGGGAAAGTACCCCAACGATGTCCCGGAGCAAAACGGGAAGAACCGTCTGCACGGAAGTTAACCGTCAGCAAATAACGGCTGTCGTAATTGTAGGCTACACGACCCAGAAAAGAGGCCAGCGTCCATGCGGAAGCAGAAGAACCGCAAGCATCCTTATCCAACTGGTTGGCGGCACTGATGGAATGAATATCGGGATAAGACTCTGCCAGGTCGAAACCTGCCATCCACGAACCGTTATATTGTGCACGCTGCTGAGTAGCTCCTCCCAAAATGGAAAAGTTATGTTTGTTGAATGAACAATCATAAGTCAGTAAGTTTTCAAAAAGCCATTCGAAGTTTCGTGAGAAACTCTCTTCCACACGTCCTTTTGTACCCCGTCCGTCCGAAGTTGAAATCGGGTCCAGATAGTAGTCCCAATGTTCATTGGTCAGTTCAATGCCGAAAGTCGTTTTAAACTTCAGTCCTTTGAGTATGTCAACCGTGAAGCCGAGTGAGCCATTTATATGATCTGTATTCGTGTTACTGTCTGCCGCATTGGCAGCCAGCGGATTCAAGATGCGTGCACCGTAAGCCTGTTCGTCATATTCGTTCGGATCATACGGGTTCCACTTCTGCATAAACGGAGGAGTATTCACAACGGACAAGATGGAACCGGCACGCAAAGAACTGCGGCTTTCGTTCACCCATTGTCCGCCTGTATGCGAATATGCAAAATTGAGTGCCATTTTTAACCATTTGGTCTGCTCGCTATCCAAGTTTGCACGGAAATTATACCGGTTGAAGTGTGCTTTCTCTACGATACCCTGTTCATCGGAATAACCTCCGGAAACAAAATATTGCAGTTTCTCGGTTCCATTTGCCACAGACAACTGGTAGTTTTGATTGACACCCGTACCGAAGAATAAATCAGTCCAGTCCACATAGCGCGTTTCACTTTCGGGGATGTTGGGGGCAACATCCGAAACAGCTTTCAAGTCTTTCATCAAGTCTTTATATTGCTCCGTATTCAACGCATCTATTTTTTTTCCTAATTTAGAGAAACCTACATAAGCACTCATTTTCACTTGTGGTGCACCGATCTTTCCTCTTTTAGTCGTAATCAACACTACTCCGTTTGCCGCACGTGCTCCGTAAATAGCAGCCGATGAGGCATCTTTCAGAATTTGCATACTTTCAATATCATTCGGACTGATATTCGATATATCATCTGACGGCAAACCGTCCACCACATACAGCGGTTCATTAGACGCCTGTACCGAAGTGGCTCCTCTCACCCGGATCGTTACTCCGGAACCCGGCATACCCGACGGCTGCACGACTTGAATGCCGGCCGCTTTTCCCTGAATAGCCTGTGCAGCTGTCATGATCGGACGTTCTTCAATGTCTGCCGTGGAAACGACAGATACCGCAGTAGTGATATCTTTCCGTCTCATAGAACCATATCCCACCACGACTACCTCTTCCAGTACCTGCGAATCTTCACTCAATGACACATTATATACATTCTGCTTATTGACCGTATGAGACTGGGAAACATAACCGATATAGGAGAAATTGACCTTTGCCCCCACAGGAGCTTCCAAAGAAAAACGACCGTCTATATCGGTAGCAGTTCCAATATTCTCTCCTTCCACTCTCACCGTGACACCAATCAAAGGTTCTCCCCTCCGGTCGGCAACAACACCTGTGATTGTTTTCTTATCGCCTTTCTGAGGGGCGTTCTGTTCACTCTTCAGAGTAAGCACCACTTGCTTACCCGATTCTATTTTATAACTAATAGATGATCCTTTGAAAACTTTTTCTAAAACCGTATCAATACTTTCATTGCTCACTGTCAATGAAATTTTTCGGTCCAATCCGGGAAGCTTATCTGTATAAAAGAAGCTGTAATCGGCCTTCTTTTCAATCACTCGTATCGTCTGACGTATCGTCTGATTCTTCACAGAGAAAGTGATCTGCGCACTTACCTCTTGAGACACAAACAGCAAGATACAACTAAACATAACAAGCCTGAATATGATATGTAATTGTTTTCTCATTAGTAATTAGCTTTAAATTCTTTAAAATATAAGTCTGAAAATTAGACTTTTTATTATCTTTGTAAAATCGTGAAGCAAAAAGGATTCCCTTTCCCTTATCCGTATAAGGAAAAACTCTTTTTTACTATCATGTATAAACCGTATTTGATTTCGGGGTGGAATTATGCTGCTACATAATTCTACCCTCTTTGTTTTTTATGAGGTGTCTTCCATAAATCGTCTTTTTTAGTTAATACTACTTCCTATTCTCACCGTATCTCCTTCTAACTCATAGGTTAAAGGATAAGTAAGGCTTATAATATAAAATACATTATGCAAGCTGCTATTCCGGATGGTTCCGGAAAATGGCACGTTCTTCAGTTTTTCGGAGTCAAACACGACTTTCACTCCGTACATCCGCTCCAGCGTAGTCGCGATCTCCGCTAAAGATGATGAATTAAAAATCAACATATTGTTCCGCCAAAAGTCGATTTCACGCATATCCGAGATTGCCGATTTAGTAAATGTCTGCTTGTTCTTATGGTATTCTACCTTTTCTCCGGGTTTCAACAAGGTAGCATCCGTTTTATTAGAAACCTTGACGCTTCCTTCTGCCAGCAGTGTCGTGACAGAATGATCGTCACGATAACCTTTCACATCAAAGGTAGTTCCCAACGCTTCTATCTCCAGATCATTGCAGCAGACGATAAAACGTTTTTCTTTGTTTTTCGCCACTTCGAAATAGGCTTCTCCATCCAAATAGATTTTCCGGTCGGATTTGTTGTACTCCGCATCATAAGAAAGATGAGTGGCCGAATTTAACCAGACTTTCGTTCCATCAGGCAAAGTCAGATTCGCTTTCTGTCCATAATCGACTGCCACCATGAAAGGGTCCTGTGACACCTTATTCATATGTTCTACCCCAAAGTAAGCGGCCAGTCCTAAACAAACCGGTAATAAGATGGTGGCCGCCACCTTATATATAATAGGTTGCCAGCGCCGTTTCTTCGGAGACAGTATCTTGGATTCATCCAAATTCCTCTGCAGATGGTTCCACATTTCTTCTTCCACTGTCCTATCGATTTCGACGGCTGCTTCTTTCCACATTTGCTCGCAAAGCAGATTAAACTCATCACGAATTCCCGGTTTACGAATCCATTCAATAAGTATCCTTCTTTCTTCAGAAGAGGCCTCCTTCTTGAAGAATTTTTCCAATAGTACTATGTAATCGTGTTGCTCCATAATTTTCCTGTTCTATTTATACTAGTCTTGAGAGACAGAAAAGGACTACAGAGAAATCGAAATAATTCGGATATTAACTTTTATTAAAGCTTTCACGTTAGATATCGTGTAAGAAGAGAGAGACTGAAAAAGCAATTATTCCCAATTTGTCACGCAAGAAATCCAAAGAACGGTGCACCTGTGTGGCAACAGTCTTTTCCGAGATATTCAACTGGTCGGCTATCTCACGATAGTTCAACCCTGATTTCCAGTAAAGCATAAAAACTTCCCGGCGTGCTGGAGGCAATTCTTCTAAAAGTTTCAGGATATATTCTTCCAAAAACAAATAATCCAGTTCTTCGTCTATCTCTACGGATTCGTCAGATGACTCATCCGAAAGCTTGTCTACATAATTTTGAAGCAGAAGTTCGCGTCTCACATAATGATATACCATATTTTGGGATATTTTAAAAAGATAGCCGTCAAAGTTACCTTCCAGATTGATATTAAGCCGCTTCTCCCAGATATGGAGAAAAATATCTTGTGTGATATCTTTCGCCACCCCGGCATTGCTCACCATAGAAAGGACAAAATTGTAAATGCGAGCACTGTATCCACGATACAATGCTTCAAAAGCATTTTTATTTCCTTCTTTCAACAATTGGAGTTGCTGGGTGGTAATCATTATAAAATAAGGTTAAATCATATATCGATTCAAAAATAGCGAAATAACTAAAACCGACAACCAAAGCACTTGTTAAAATTTCAATAAATCAATATCATAGCATTTAAAAGGGAATAGAATACAAAAACACATCCTTGACATATCATATCATAAATTCAGCCATTTTGCTATAAAATTAATAGAAATTATTAATCAACAGCTACAATTTCGAACTTTTATTCCTACATTTGCGGTCAAATGATAACTTATTAACAAATTTCATAAATACCATGGCTAAAATAACGAAAGAAGCCGCTTTGCTCTATCATTCACAGGGCAAACCCGGTAAGATTGAGGTAGTGCCTACCAAACCTTACAGTACACAAACCGACTTATCACTCGCATATTCTCCCGGTGTAGCAGAACCTTGTCTCGAAATAGAGAAGAATCCGCAGGATGCGTATAAATATACAGCTAAAGGTAATCTGGTGGCTGTTATTTCCAACGGTACAGCCGTACTCGGACTGGGTGATATAGGTGCATTGAGCGGTAAACCTGTAATGGAAGGTAAAGGTCTGCTTTTCAAAATTTACGCGGGTATCGACGTTTTCGATATCGAAGTGGATGAAAAAGATCCGGAGAAATTCATTGCTGCAGTAAAAGCTATTGCTCCTACTTTCGGAGGTATCAACCTGGAAGACATCAAAGCTCCTGAATGTTTTGAAATCGAACGTCGCCTGAAAGAAGAACTGGATATTCCTGTCATGCACGACGACCAGCACGGTACTGCTATTATCTCCAGTGCCGGTTTGGTGAATGCCCTGCAAGTGGCCGGAAAGAAAATCGAAGATGTAAAAATCGTTGTGAACGGTGCAGGTGCATCTGCCGTATCTTGTACTAAATTGTATGTGTCACTGGGAGCACGTCTCGAAAACATCGTCATGCTGGATAGTAAAGGTGTTATCAGCAAAGCGCGCACGGATCTGAACGAACAGAAAAGATTTTTTGCAACCGACCGCACGGATATTCACACGCTGGAAGAAGCAATCAAAGGTGCAGATGTATTCCTCGGCCTGTCGAAAGGAAACGTGTTAAGCCAGGATATGGTGCGCAGCATGGCTCCGATGCCGATCGTGTTCGCATTGGCTAACCCGACACCGGAAATCTCTTACGAAGACGCCATGGCAGCACGTCCTGACGTACTGATGGCTACCGGACGTTCCGACTATCCGAACCAGATTAATAATGTAATCGGTTTCCCGTATATCTTCCGCGGCGCTTTGGATACTCACGCTAAAGCTATCAACGAAGAAATGAAGATTGCAGCCGTACACGCTATCGCTAACCTGGCAAAACAGCCGGTACCCGATGTAGTCAATGCGGCATACCACGTGAACAACCTCTCTTTCGGTGCGGAATACTTTATCCCGAAACCGGTAGATCCACGCCTCATCACTGAAGTTTCCTGTGCAGTGGCAAAAGCTGCTATGGAAAGCGGAGTGGCTCGCACTGAAATCAAAGACTGGGATGCTTATTGTGTTCATCTGCGCGAATTGATGGGTTATGAGTCCAAACTGACTCGCCAACTATATGATACAGCCCGTCGTTCACCGCAACGTGTCGTATTTGCCGAAGGTATCCATCCGAATATGCTGAAAGCTGCCGTTGAAGCGAAAGCCGAAGGTATCTGCCATCCTATCTTATTAGGAAACGACGAAGCTATCGGAAAACTGGCAGAAGAAATGGATCTTAGTCTGGAAGGTATTGAAATCGTCAATCTCCGTCACCCGGACGAATCGGAACGCCGCGAACGTTACTCACGTATTCTTGCAGAAAAACGTGCACGCGAAGGCTTTACCTATGAAGAAGCCAACGATAAGATGTTCGAACGCAACTACTTCGGTATGATGATGGTGGAAACCGGAGATGCGGATGCTTTCATCACCGGACTTTATACAAGATATAGCAATACGATCAAAGTGGCCAAAGAAGTAATCGGCATCCAACCGGGCTTCAAACACTTCGGAACAATGCATATCCTGAACTCCAAGAAAGGTACTTACTTCCTGGCAGACACACTGATTAACCGCCACCCGGATACGGAAACATTGATTGACATCGCTAAACTGTCTGATAAAACAGTTCGTTTCTTCAATCACACGCCGGTTATTTCCATGTTGTCATACTCCAACTTCGGTGCTGATACCGCAGGTAGCCCTGTGAAAGTGCACGAAGCTGTTGCCCATATGCAGGAAGAATATCCGGAACTGGCTATCGACGGTGAAATGCAGGTTAACTTTGCCATGAACCGCGAATTGCGTGATACCAAATATCCGTTTACCCGCCTGAAAGGCAAAGATGTAAATACATTGATTTTCCCGAATTTGAGTTCAGCAAACGCCGGTTACAAGCTATTGCAAGCAATGGATCCGGATACGGAATTCATCGGCCCTATCCAGATGGGATTGAACAAACCTATTCATTTCACCGATTTCGAAAGCTCCGTCCGCGACATTGTCAATATCACAGCTGTAGCCGTGATCGACGCCATCGTTGACAAAAAGAAAAGAGCAGGTAAATGAAACGTCCGTTATCCAAATCACAAATAGTTTGCATCAGCCTGCTTTGGTTGGCGCTTTGCTATCTAGTTCTGACAAAAGCCGAACGAATTGACGGGATGACAGTAGTAATGCTTGGCATTTCGGCAGCATTAGTATTTATTCCTGTCTATAAGTCGATCAAAAAGAACAAATAAATATCTTTTTTCCTACTTTTAATGCGATAAAATATCAAATTTGATGTTTTATCGCATTTTTCTTTATAAAATGTTTGCCAGTTCATTTTTTATCTTTACTTTTGCAACCGAAAATAAATATCCGATATACCCATATGCAGATGTGCAAATCTGCTATATAGCACAAAAGCACATAGTCAAACGGTATATTAGCAAATTGTCAAATTAGCACTTTATTTATATCAACCAATTAAAGAAAAAAAAGATTATGAATGCAGCAAAGGTATTAGACGATCTGAAAAGAAGATTTCCCAATGAACCGGAATATCATCAAGCAGTAGAAGAAGTACTTTCTACGATTGAAGAAGAATACAACAAACATCCGGAGTTTGATAAAGTAAACTTGATCGAACGTTTGTGTATTCCTGATAGAGTATTCCAGTTCCGCGTGACTTGGATGGACGATAAAGGTAATATTCAAACCAATATGGGTTACCGTGTTCAGCATAACAACGCAATCGGCCCTTACAAAGGCGGTATCCGTTTCCACGCATCTGTGAACCTTTCTATCTTGAAATTCCTTGCCTTTGAACAAACATTCAAAAACTCGCTGACTACTCTGCCAATGGGTGGTGGTAAAGGTGGTTCCGACTTCTCTCCTCGTGGAAAGTCAAATGCCGAAGTAATGCGTTTCGTACAGGCATTCATGCTGGAACTGTGGCGTCACATCGGTCCTGAAACTGACGTTCCTGCCGGTGATATCGGTGTTGGTGGCCGCGAAGTAGGTTTCATGTTCGGTATGTATAAGAAACTGGCTCATGAATTTACCGGAACATTCACAGGTAAAGGCCGCGAATTCGGCGGTTCACTGATTCGTCCGGAAGCTACCGGTTATGGTAATATCTACTTCCTGATGGAAATGCTAAAGAGAAAAGGCACTGACTTGAAAGGTAAAGTTTGTCTGGTTTCTGGTTCTGGTAACGTTGCTCAATATACAATCGAAAAAGTAATCGAACTAGGTGGCAAAGTAGTTACTTGCTCTGACTCTGACGGTTATATCTACGACCCGGACGGTATCGACCGTGAAAAACTGGATTACATCATGGAACTGAAGAATCTGTACCGTGGCCGTATCCGTGAATATGCAGAAAAATATGGTTGTAAATATGTAGAAGGAGCTAAACCTTGGGGTGAGAAATGTGATATTGCTCTTCCTTCTGCTACTCAAAATGAATTGAACGGTGACCACGCCCGTCAGTTGGTAGCAAACGGCTGTATCGCAGTATCTGAAGGTGCCAACATGCCTTCTACTCCGGAAGCTATCAAAGTATTCCAGGATGCAAAAATCCTTTATGCTCCGGGTAAAGCTGCTAACGCCGGTGGTGTATCAGTATCAGGTCTTGAAATGACTCAAAACGCTGCTCACCTTGGTTGGTCAGGTGAAGAAGTAGATGCTAAACTTCACTTCATCATGACTTCTATTCACGAGGCTTGCGTTAAATATGGTAAGCAAGCTGACGGTCATATCGACTACGTGAAGGGTGCTAACATCGCAGGATTCATGAAAGTGGCGACTGCTATGCTTGAACAAGGTATCATCTAATCCTATTTCTTGTAAATAGTTTCGATAGAGATATTAAAAACTTGGCTGCAACAAATTTCGGTTTGTTGCAGCTTTTTTGTGTTGATATGCTTGTCAAAAGTTGTTTGACAACTTTTCTAATTATCCGTATTCAACTATTAAGTATGTTAATTTGAATATAAATTACGAGGAATACTTTTTATAAGTGGAAAATAAAAAATATTTTTGTATCGTTATGATTCAAAATAAATGCAAAATTGGATGAATCAATATTGATAGAGAGATTGCGACAGAATGATCGAAAAGCCTATGCAGATTTGTTTGACGGGTATTTCGATAAGTTGTTCGTGTTTGCCCTGAATATGGTTTTCCGGGAAGACGTGGCCAACGATATTGTGCAGGAGGTTTTTATCGCAATCTATGAAAAATCGGTTTTGAAAAATTATCAGGGTTCCCTGAAAGCCTATCTTTACACGAGTGTGTGCAACCGTTGCTACAATTACTTGCGGGATGCGAAAGTCGAGGATCGTAACATGGCATTATATGCCGAGGCAGCAGTCTATTCGGACAACGTGGATATGATTGATCGAGAGGAAATTTTAGAGAAAATTCGGGAGGTGCTGGATGAATTACCGGAAAAATGTCGGGAGGTGTGCCTTCTGCGTTTCGTACATGGATACAAATATAGCGAGATTTCCGAGCAATTGGGAATGAATGAGAATACCGTGAAAGTGCAGTTACATCGCGGGATGGAGAAGTTGAAACGTTGTTTCTCGGATTATGATTTTACGCTGGTGCTTTTCGTGTTGGCGGCAGGTTTTGAATATATGTAGATGGATTCTGGGTAAATGAATTCACGGGCGGAATGGTGTGTCTTAGGGGGTACATTTTTACTCTTGATGTTTATAACGAATCGATGATTAGTGGTCGACTATTGCCGTAATATAAGTTTTTTCATTTTTCTTGTAAACATTTTCCAAAGTTTCGTGTTTTAGGTGTGAAATTAAGGAAAATACTATGAAAATGGATTGGAGGTTGATAAAACGGAGCTTTACTTCTTTACTGGATGAGGAGGATAGGTGGGTTTTGGAGGCTTGGTTGGGTGAATCTGAAAGGCATCGGCAGCTCTACGAGGAGATGAAACGTTTCGTGGTGAGGCGGGAAAATTTTCAGTTAAGCATGGAAATGAAAAAACAATTTAAACAGGAATTCGATTTAAAAATTGACGAGGCTTACCGGAGACGGGGACGGCGGGTGTGGTTGAAGGTGGTGAGTTACGCGGCAATGCTGGCATTACCCCTTATTGCGGGAATATTGCTTTGGACAAGGCAACCCGTGGAGGAAGTCGTGGATTACGGTATCGGGCCTATCGAACATGGTGTGAGAAAAGCGACGTTGGTATTGAATGACGGGAAAGTCCTAGCCCTTGATACTTCTCGGATGACGCTGAAAGAGAGCGATGGGGTGATGATTCACACGAATGATCAAGCGTTAGTTTACGTGGATTCTTTGGATAATAAGGGTGTTGATTTACAGAATCGGTTGATTACTCCTAAAGGGGGTGAGTACACGATCATGCTGGTCGATGGGACGAAGGTGTGGGTGAATGCGGCGACGGAGATTTACTACCCTGTGAAATTCGTGGGGAAGGAACGACGGGTATGGTTGGAAGGAGAGGCTTATTTCGAGGTGACGAAGGATGCTGCCAAGCCGTTTATCGTGGAGGTGAACGGGATGGAGATAAAGGTGTACGGAACGCAGTTTAACGTGAATACTCGTCGGGATGATCAGATGCAAACGACATTGGTAGAAGGTTCCGTATCAGTGAAACCGAAAGGATTGGCGGAAGTTAGGTTGAAACCGAATCAACAAGCGGTGTTTAACAAGCTCGTGGGACGGGTTACGGTTCGGGAGGTGGACGTGTTATCTTACGTGGCGTGGCAGCGTGGAAATTATTATTTTGAGAACAAGAGTATCGGCGAGATACTGGATGAACTTTCGTTGTGGTATGATATACAGGTGTTTTTTATGAATAATGAGGTAAGTAACGAACGGTTTAGCGGGTATTTGCCCCGTTACGAGGAAATTGATGAATTGCTGTCTTTGATTGAAAAGACATCTCACGTGCGTTTTGAAATAAAAGGTAGAGTGATTGTAGTACGAAAATAAAATTCCGGTTAAGCAGCAACTTATCCGGAATCTAGCTTGATCCGAGCAAACAAATGCGACAATGCTTGCTCGAGTAGTTTTAATTCAAAAATCAAATGTATGAAAAAAAAACAAAGTTTTTACTATTTCTATGGTAAAAAGAGTTTATTGAAAATCATGAGGTTATTGTTTATTTTGATGGCAATGACCAGCATGACAATCTCTGCCAATAGCTTCTCGCAACAACAGCGGGTAACGTTGGACGTGAAGAATGTTGGTGCAATGGAACTATTTAAAGAGATTCAGAAAGAGACAAATCTGTATTTTGTTTATAATGATGCGGATTTGATTTCTTATAACAAGATTTCTGTTTCTGCGAAGGATGAGAATGTAGATGTTTTGTTGAAACGCGTGTTCCCTAATCTGGAATTTTTGTTTGAGGGAAACGTGATTATTGTGAAGCCGACCATTGCAAAGGATGACGAAAAAGAGGTAAAGAAGTATGTTATAAAAGGGAAAGTGGTAGATGAAAAGAATCAACCTCTACCGGGAGTGACTGTTCGTTTGGATAGCACGACCGTGGGATGTGCCACGGATGCGAGGGGAATGTTTACTTTGGCACTGCCTGTAGCATCCGGTAAATTGATTTTCTCGTTTGTCGGTTTTAGAATGGAAACAAAAGCTTTCAAGGCTGGCGATGAGTTGATCGTGAAGATGAAGGAAGAAACTTCGGATTTGGACGAGGTGACAGTGATTGCTTATGGTGAAAGGAATAAAAAAGAATTGATTAGTTCTATATCTTCCGTGAAATCGAAAGATTTGGAAGAGGTTCCTTCTGCGAGTTTGGAAAATCTTTTGCAAGGGCATATGGCAGGAGTTGAGGTAAATAATGTTTCCGGCGCTCCTGGTGGTGGCGGATCCCGTATTGCGATTCGCGGTTACAATACGTTGATGCAGGAAGGAATAAACGATGGAACACCCTTGTACGTGGTGGATGGAGTACCGATTAGTTCATTTACTTCTCCTATAACCGGAACAAACACGTTGGCAGAAATTGACCCGATGACGATCGAGTCGGTTGAAGTGTTGAAAGATGCAGCATCGGCAGCGTTGTATGGCTCAAGGGCAAGTAATGGAGTAATCCTAATCACCACGAAACAAGGGAAAACCGGTCGAGGTAAATTCTCTGCGAATGTTTCTTATTCGTATTCTATTTTACCTGAAACTCCGACTCAGACGGGAGGACATTTGGAAAGGATTGCAAATCTTAATAAATTTAGGAATTTGCGTGCAGCTTACGGAAGTTGGCAAACGGGAATATATAAGATGCCTGAATCTTACCGTGATGCCTATCACCAAAATGGAGCGTATGATTATTTTTGGAATAACGGTTATCCTTTAACGGAATATCATATTGCTACTGCAAAACCTTTGCAGGATAGTTTGAATCCATTTTACAACAACTCGACGAATTGGTGGAAATATTGTTTCGATGCGGGGAAGATCTTGAATGCGAATCTTCAGGCTTCCGGGGGAACGGAAACGATAAAGTATATGGTAGGGGCAGGATGGTATGACGAAACAGGAATCATGTTGGGAAGTAATTTTAAGAGAGCCAATATCTTGACGAACCTGAATGTTGTTCCTCGTGCAAATTTGAATATTGATGCCCGTTTGTATCTAGCTTATACGGATCGAAGCCGGGGGGCTGCAAATACTTCTTTTACAAATGCAAGTAAGATAGAGGGGTTGACTGTCGATCCGAAATCAAATTTATCTATTTTGCCGGGTTCCGGGGAAATTGAGAAGGAGACCTTGAAACAGTTGAATGAGTCTTCCGAGAAAAATATTACTTACCGGATCCGGGCGAGTCTGGCCGTTGCGTACGAGTTCGTGAAAGGATTGAAATTGTCTTCTAGTTTATCCATGGATTTCTCTGAAGGGAAACGAAACTCATTTATTCCCAGTTATCTAGATGCGGTGAATAATTTGAGTATATCAACGGGAAGCATTAGTAGTGGAACGCTATTCTCCAATGAGAACCTACTTGTTTATAATAAGTCGATTCGGAATAATCATAACATGGAAATTCTGTTGGGTTTGTCTTATCTGCGAGAGGCAAAAGACCAGTTTAGTGGAAGTGGAAAGGGATCTCCGAGTGATAAGATTCATTATGTGTTGGATGGATTCCCGACGACGTATGAGGAATATGGAAGTGTTAAATCCTTACAGGCCTATCGTTCCAATTTTGAAGAGAAGATCATGTTAAGCTATTTTGGACGTGCTGTTTATAACTATAAAAAGAAGTACTTGTTCGAGTTCACGTTGAGAAGAGACGGGTCGTCCGTGTTCGGGGAAGATGTGCGTTGGGCCACGTTTCCATCGGTCGCTGTCGGTTGGGCTTTCTCTGAGGAACCGTTTTTCAAGAAATGGTGGTTAAGCTATGCAAAAATACGGGCATCGTGGGGAACTTCCGGACAACAATTCCGAGATGCCTATCTGGCACATGGAACCTTGGAATTTGCAAATACCTTTTTGGGAAATGCAGGGGTATTACCTTCCCAGATCGTTAATAAAAATTTGACTTGGGAAGAATCAGACCAGTATGATATTGGTTTAGATGTTGATCTTTTTGATTATCGTTTGAAATTCAAGTTGGATTACTATTATAAATACTCGAAGTCTCTGTTATTCGATATTTCCTTGCCGGGTAATTATTATTATCATAAAACTGCATGGCAGAACGCTATGGAGATTTCTAATGAAGGAATCGAATTGGAATTGAATTATGATATTTTACGCGATACGAAAGTAAAATGGCGGGGGAAATTTAATATTTCAAGGAATTGGAACCGTTTTGAAAAATCGTACACGGATATGGATATGGTGAACGGAAACGGACAGTTGGTTCTTGGGCGTCCTATCTACGGGCTTTATATTTATAAAGATTTGGGAATAATTGAGTCTGAAAAGGATATCCCGGCTTATTATGACCAGCAAGGAAATAAGAATACGTTACATTCTATGAATAAGAGTTATCCTTATTCCGTGGGAACCCGGATGATTCAGGATATGAATCAAGATGGAAAAATCGATGATGAGGATCGATATTATGCAGGATCTACCTTGCCGGTTGCTTACGGGGGATGGGCAAACGAGATTATGTGGAACGGTTTCGATTTGAATGTATTGTTTACCTATTCTCTCGGTCGGAAAATTATCAATTTGTACAAGATTTCTTCCTTGCAAGGTAATTCAAGAACAAGTACGATTTTTGTAGATTATGCAAACACGACATTTTGGGAAAAGCCGGGAGATAAGGCGGATTATCCAGTTATCACTTCCAGTGAACAAGGCTACATTGGACAGTTTGGCGGAGATGTCTCTTCCAATATAGAGAAGGTGCATTATTTACGTTTGAAACAATTGACTCTTGGGTATAATTTCCCGAAAGAGTGGATGAAGAGAATTAATCTTGAAGGATGTCGTTTGTTTTTTACGGCAGAGAATTTGTTCTTGTTGACGAATTATTCCGGTGTGGACCCGGAAGTTGTGGACCCCTTTACTGGGTATGATAATTTCCTAAATTATCCTCTTGCCCGGAAATTAACGTTAGGATTAACTGTAAGATTTTAGCCATGAGGAAAATAATATATATACTACTTTTCCCATTGTTATGGGGATGCGATAGCATTTTAGATGTGGAGCCGGAGAATGCCATTACTTTCACGAATTTCTTTAAAACAGAGGAGGATTTTAATGCGATGGTTTTTCAGATGGAGGGCTTTTTCCGATATAAGCAATTTGAAAATGAAGTGATGGCTTACCGGGGTTTTTTGGCTGACCAAGTGAATAGTTCTTATTATGAGGATCAACGGATGTTGAATCAAACATCGTTATTGAATTCATTTTCTAATAGCTGGAAAAATCATTACGACTTGATTTACGTGGCAAACGTGATTCTGGATAATTTATATCGGGCAGAGGGTGTTCCGCAAGATAAGTTGGATTTTTATGCGGGACAGGCTTATTTCGTGAAAGGATTCGTTTATTTTGATCTGGCGAGAAAGTGGGGGGATGCCGTTATCACGAAAAATAGTACTGATATGGGAGTGTATGATAAGAGTTCAATGCTGGATGTGTTGGATGAAGCTATAAAAAACACCTCGGAAGGATATAAATTGTTGCCGAAGTACGAGGATATGCCTCTTTTAGGTGTGAATACGTGGGTGTCGAAACAGTATGGTTGTAAGGGTAGTTGTGCGGCTCTCTTGGCTCATTTGTACGCTTGGAAGGGGAGTATGATCGAGTTGTGCGGTATGGAAGGAGATGCGAAAAAATGTTACGAAGAGTCGATAGAATGGTCTACACTTTTGATAGAAAAGAAAGTGGGATTTTATGAACTGGAACGTACTAGCGAGGATGTGTGTACCAAAGCTATGAAGGGAATGGGAGCTAGTCTGGAGAATATTCTAGAGTTTGAGTTAGATCGTTTCAATGATTACCCGATGGCGTACTTCCCGGGAAAGTCATATATGACTTGGCCAGTGAGGGGTACGGAAACTCCGGGATCTGTGGTGACAAAAACTTTTGTAATCAAGGCCGAGACGGTTAAAAATCTTTACGAGAACAGGGATGACCGAAGAGATGAATATTTCTATAAGCTGGATTCAATGTCGCATGATACGATGTATAAAGTGAATCAAGGATATGCTTATGTATATAAATGGCGAGAGGTGGTTTACGAAAATGTGTCGTGGAGTCCTACTCCACAGGTTGCATACGTTGATGCGAATTATAGCTATTGGCGATTAGCAGATATTTATTTGTTGAGAGCTGAATGTTATGCGAAATTGAATGATGATTTGGCAAAAGCGGATTTGAATAAGATTCGTGATCGGGCTAACGCAACACCTTATCCTGCCCCGGGAGAGAGTGATATTCAACTGGCAATCTTTAAAGAACGAGAGCGAGAACTGCTGTTTGAAGGGCATCGATATTTCGATATTATACGGAACGGGTTGGAATATATCCATACTTATATGGATGGTAATTACAAGACATTGGATCAGCAGGATGTGAAAGAGGGAGCATTGTTTTTACCGCTCTATACCGATGCCTTTACTTTAAATGATTTAATACGTCAGAATATTTATTGGTCAAGATTCGAGTAAATTAAAAATGAAGACAATGAAAAACATAGGAATAATCTTGGTTTTGCTCTCGCTTTTTTCTTGCGAGACTAAATACAATTACATCGATTCGGGTTTAGCTAACGGTCGTTTTGACGGAACAATGTATGACTATCTGCATTCCAATTCTTACGATTGGGATAGTACGTTACTCTTGGTGGAACGTGCCGGTCTGGAAGATTTGTTTCAAGGGAAACAGGCCGGGTACGAGAAAA
>ENA-OPXG01000319-OPXG01000319.1-human-gut-metagenome-genome-assembly--contig:-NODE-319-length-38409-cov-7.269907_pt1 | contig 38409 bp, 33 predicted proteins | sample MGYA00241519_ERZ502030 | MGnify/ENA primary metagenome ERZ502030 (study PRJEB25962, sample SAMEA2041937) | human gut metagenome | biome: human gut; feature: human-associated habitat; material: faeces...
TGATAACAAGCGGTGGAGGGATAGCCACTAGTCGTGTGCTAGAGCAAGTAGAGAGTTCAGCATGGGTTCGTGTAAGACTAAGAGATGTATTACTCTGAAAGGAGGGTACAGACCATGTTGAAGAAAGACAAGCTGAGATACAACGAATATTTTGATATGCAGAGCATATTTGATGAGTTGTATCAACAAAGCAGAAACAACAATAATTTTTACAAGTTAATGGAGGTAATAGGTTCAAAGCAGAATATCAGATTAGCATACAGAAATCTGAAAGGTAATACTGGTAGTAAAACCAAAGGTACTGACGGAAAGACAATAGAGGATATTTCCAAACTTAATGATGAAATGCTGATAAAGGAAGTGAGAGCCAGATTAGAGGACTATAATCCATTACCAGTGCGGAGAGTATATATTCCAAAGCCTGGCAGTGATAAAAAGAGACCTCTTGGCATACCGACTATATGGGACAGACTGATTCAACAATGTATTTTGCAGGTGCTAGAACCCATATGCGAGCCGAAATTTCATAATCATTCCTATGGATTCCGTGCGAATCGAAGTGCCCACCATGCAGTCAGCAGAGTAACGACACTGATAAATTTATCAAAATATCATTACTGTGTTGACGTAGACATTAAAGGATTTTTCGATAATGTCAATCATGGAAAACTATTAAAACAAATCTGGACACTTGGTATTCGGGATAAAAGATTGATTTGCATTATCAGCAAAATGCTGAAAGCTGAAATTGACGGCGAGGGTGTCCCAGAAAAAGGAACACCACAAGGCGGTCTGTTAAGTCCACTGCTCTCCCTCATAGTCCTTAATGAATTAGACTGGTGGGTAAGCAGTCAGTGGGAAACATTCCAGCCGAAGAACCGCAGTAAAAATGGGTGGCTTCAATACGCAAAGAAATATACCAAACTGAAGAGCGGTTTTATTGTACGTTACGCTGATGATTTTAAAATCATGTGCTCAACCTATGGAGAAGCACAAAGATTTTACCACAGTACCGTAGATTTTCTTAATAAAAGGCTGAAATTAGAAATCAGTCCAGAGAAATCAAAGGTAGTAAATCTGAAGAAAAATTCATCAGATTTTCTGGGGTTCAAAATCAAAGTCATCCCAAAAGGAAGAACGAAACACGGTTATGTTGCCAAAACAGATATGAACCAAAAAGCATTAAAGAAAGCGAAAACAAATTTAAAGTTAAAGGTAAAAGATATAGCCAGACATACGACTGGCTTCAATATCAGCAGATATAATCTGACAGTTATCGGTATGCAGAATTACTACTGCATAGCAACTAACGTATATAACAACCTGACAGAAGTAAGTTACGCTCTCTTACCGACCATACGAATCCGTTTAAGGAACATTGCAAAATCAGTTCCATTTGAAAGTACAAGTTCAGAATTTCAGAGCAAGACAAAAGGAATCAGACCAAAAACAAAAATAGTGATGATTGCGGATAATCCGCTATTGCCGATTCAAGGAGTACAACACAAAAATCCTATGAATTTCTCGCAAGATATTTGTAATTTTACAAAGCAAGGGAGAAACAAGGTGCATGAGGACGTTGTAGTTGTAACAAAAGAAGAAATCCGAGCGTTGTTGGAAAATGAAAACCCTGCCGATAGTGTAGAATTTAACGACAATCGTATTTCAGCATATATCGCACAGCAAGGCAACTGCTATGTAATGAATCGTCGAGGAACTCCGTCCACTCTGATATGTATTCACAAATCAGACAAAGGAGATAACCTTGATAGATATTCTAATCTGGCATTTGTGGAAATTCCCATTGCAAAGGCAATCCTAACAGAATCAGCAGACGAAGCAAAATCACTGTTAAAAGGTTATGTTCTTAATAGTCAGCAGAAGAAAAAACTGAACAGAATACGGACGAATTACGGATACCAGACAATAACTGGGAAATAACTTATAAATCTATTTGGATATGATGGAACGCCGTATGAAGCGAAAGTTTCATGTACGGTGTGAAGCGGGGGAAAACTTGGAGATAACATCAAAAAGTTACCTATCGCTATAGCGTGGCAACTGGCAGGAAACCTTACCCGATATTGCACATGAAATTAAGATAGTCAACCTTACCAGTGAGGATAAGAACAAAGGACTTCTTGACCCGTATGTGATTATGAAGCGTACAAAGGACGCTGAAAGTCTTGCGATTGATATACTTACATTCCTTACAGGTATTTCCTCCCGTGATGGTGAGAAGTTTCCCGTCCTGCGTCGAGCAATCCGTTCCGTGACACAAAGTAAGCAGCGTGGACTATTCCGTGTCATTGATGAATTGAGAAAAGACGGTTCACCTGTGGCAGAGAATATCGCAGACCATATCGAAAGCATGACGGACTATGACTTTGCACACCTTTTGTTCTCGGACGGTGATGTGGAACAATCCATCAGCTTAGACCGACAATTAAATATCATACAGGTGGCAGACCTTGTACTGCCAGATAAGGACACAAAATTTGAAGAATACACCACTATGGAGCTGCTTTCTGTGGCTATGCTGATTGTCATTAGTACCTTTGCCTTAGACTTTATCCATTCGGACAGAAGCATTTTCAAGATGGTGGATTTGGACGAAGCGTGGACGTTCTTACAGGTGGCACAGGGTAAAGCTCTCTCAAACAAGCTGATTCGTGCTGGTCGTTCCATGAACGCCGCTGTTTATTTCGTCACACAAAACTCTGGTGATGTGGACGACGAAAAAATGAAGAATAATATCGGTCTGAAATTTGCCTTTAGAAGCACAGATATAAAGGAAATCAAGAACACCCTTGAATTTTTCGGTGTGGATAAAGAGGACGAAAGCAACCAGAAGCGACTTAGGGATTTGGAAAACGGACAATGCCTGTTTCAAGATTTATACGGGCGTGTGGGTGTTATCCAGATTCACCCTGTATTCGCCGATTTGTTCCATGCCTTTGACACAAGACCACCAATACAGACGGAAGAATCGAGGTGAAGCCTATGCGTAAGAAAAAGATAGCTCATTATCTTCTTATCACGCTTGCGGTAATTCTCGGTGTGCTGGTATTCCTGTCAATCACAGGTACGGTGGCTCATGCGGCTGGTCTGGTAGACAATACGGTGAGCGACGCTAACGCCTATTCAAAATATCCATTGGAAAACTACCAGTTGGATTTCTATGTGGATTCGGGTTGGGATTGGCTGCCGTGGAACTGGCTTGACGGTATCGGCAAAAGTATTCAGTACGGACTATACGCTATCACGAACTTTGTCTGGACGGTGAGTTTATATATTTCCAATGCGACGGGATATGTGGTACAGGAAGCCTATAAGCTGGACTTTATCTCTGATACTGCAAGTTCTATCGGTAAGAACATTCAGACGCTTGCAGGTGTCACTTCCAGCGGCTTTTCCAGTGAGGGATTCTATGTGGGATTCCTGCTTATCCTCATTCTGGTAATGGGTATCTATGTCGCCTACACAGGACTTATCAAGAGAGAAACCACAAAAGCGGTTCATGCGGTAATCAATTTCCTTGTGGTGTTTATCCTGTCAGCGTCCTTTATTGCCTACGCTCCAAACTATATCAGCAAAATCAATGACTTTTCCGCTGATATAAGCAGCTCGGCATTATCGCTCGGTACAAAGATTGTGCTGCCCGATTCCAACAGCAAGGGAAAAGACAGCGTGGATTTGATAAGGGACAGCCTGTTTTCCATACAGGTGAAACAACCGTGGCTGCTCTTACAGTATGGGGAATCGGATATAGAAACGCTTGGTGCTGACCGTGTGGAAAGCCTGTTATCGGCAAGTCCAGACACAGACGACAGAGAGGACGTAGTTGTTGATGAAATCGAGGACAGGGACAATGCAAATTTAAGTGTCACAAAGACCATGAGCCGATTGGGAACGGTGGTATTTCTGTTTATCTTCAATATCGGAATCTCTATCTTTGTATTCCTGCTTACAGGCATGATGATTTTCTCGCAGGTGCTATTTATTATTTACGCTATGTTCCTGCCTGTTAGCTTTATTTTATCCATGATACCGACCTATGAGGGCATGGCGAAAAAGGCACTTACAAAGCTGTTTAACACTATCATGCTCCGAGCTGGTATTACGCTGATTATCACCACAGCCTTTAGTATCTCTACCATGTTTTACTCCATATCCTCTGGTTACCCGTTCTTCATGGTGGCATTTTTACAGATAGTCACCTTTGCTGGTATTTACATGAAGCTGGGGGATTTAATGTCCATGTTCAGCTTGCAGGCAAACGATACACAGCAGGTTGGCAGACGCATTATGCGTAGACCTTATATGTTCCTAAGCCGCAGAGCCAGACGCTTGGAGCGTAAAATCGGAAGAACGGTTGCGGCTGGTGCTGCTGGGGGTGTCGCTGGTGCTGCAATAGCTTCTAACAGCCGTAAGGCTGATACAGGAAAAACAGGAAACCATAGCAGACCGAACCATGATACCCAAAGCTCTGATACTTCCAGCTTGGGAAAACGTGCTGGGGCAAAGGTCGGAGCTGTCCTTGACAATAAAGACCGTATCAAGGATAAGGCACAATCTGTCAAGCAGCAGATTAGGGATATACCGACACAGGCACAGTATGCGGTACACAGCGGCGTAAGCCAGATACAGGAAAATGTATCCGACTTCAAACGTGGCATTGTGGAAGAAAAAGCGACCAGAAAACAGGGGCGTGCAGAGAAGCAGAACCAGCACAGACAGACGGTAGCTGAAAAGCGTATGGAACTGGAAAAAGCGAAGCAAAGCACAGGATCAGTGACAAAAGGAACTGTCCCTGTGCATGAGCGACCAGTGACAACGCCTGTATCTGCAAAAGCAGCTCCACAGGCGGCAGCTTCTAAGCAGGAGCAAACGGTCAAGGAACGTCCTGCCACTGTTACAATGGAGCAATCTTCTGTAAAGAAAGAGCCTGTTATGAAGCAACAGGATAATGTAAGGACACAGGTTATCAGAGAATCTTCATCACCATCGGCAAACAAACAATCTGCTCCTGTTGTCAATTCTACCCGTCAGACCGTGCAACGCCAGAAGCAGACAAAGACCACACAGAAAAAGAATGTCACAAAATCCACCGTGAACAAGACCGCCCACAGGAAAGGAAGTAAGAAATGAGGTTAAGGCATTTAGCGGTATTCGGTGGGATTTTCACGGTGATTATCAGTTTGCTTCTGTTCCTGTTTATCGTGACCGCTGATGATGAAGAAAGCAGCACTTCCCATTTTGATTTTTCTGGATTGAACTTATCAGAGGAAGTGCTGAAACATCAGCCGACGGTGGAAAAATATGCGAAAGAATACGGAATCCCAGACTACGTGAATTATCTGCTTGCGATTATGCAGGTGGAATCCGGCGGCACGGTAGCGGACGTTATGCAATCGTCAGAATCACTCGGCTTGCCGCCTAATTCCCTTTCCACAGAGGAATCCATCAAACAGGGGTGTAAATACTTCTCGGAACTTCTGAAATCCGCTGAAGCAAAAGGCTGTGATATTAACACGGTGGTACAAGCCTATAACTATGGCGGCGGCTTCATTGATTACGTTGCCAGTCATGGCAAGAAATATACTTTTGATTTAGCGGTGAGCTTTGCAAGGGATAAATCGGGCGGTGTCAAAGTCACCTATAAAAATGAGATTGCCATTAAGGAAAATGGCGGCTGGCGTTATAAGTACGGGAATATGTTTTATGTCCGTCTGGTGAACCAATATTTAGCTGTTCCCAGTTTCAGTGACGCTACTGCACAGGCAATCTTCAATGAAGCGTTGAAGTATCAAGGCTGGAAATATGTCTATGGTGGCAGTAACCCGAACACCTCTTTTGACTGTTCTGGTCTTACCCAGTGGTGCTACGGAAAAGCCGGAATCAGCCTGCCACGAACCGCACAGGCACAGTATGACGCTACACAGCACATACCATTATCACAGGCGAAAGCTGGTGATTTGGTATTCTTCCACTCGACCTATAACGCTGGAACATATGTAACACACGTCGGTATCTATGCAGGAAACAACAGAATGTATCACGCTGGCGACCCTATCGGATATGCAGATTTAACAGGCTCGTACTGGCAGCAACACCTGATTGGTGCTGGACGGGTGAAAACGAAATAGAAAGGAATGGTACTATGATATTTAAGAAAAAGGATAAGGAATCAAGACCAAAAAAAGAAAGACACGTGCCTGTAATGAAAGTCGGCACGCATAAGAAAACCGTGATTGCTTTATGGCTGGTGCTGATTGCAAGCGTCAGTTTTGGGGTGTATAAGAATTTCACCGCTATTGATATGCACACAGTACATGAAAAAGAAGTCATTGAGCAGCGTATCGTTGACACCAACAGGATAGAGAACTTTGTCAGAGCCTTTGCGAAGTCCTACTATTCTTGGAGCAATACGCAGGAATCCATTGATAAAAGAACCGCAGCAATCAACAACTATCTGACAAAGAGCTTGCAGGATTTGAATGTCGATACCGTAAGACAGGATATACCCACAAGCTCTACGGTTACAGATGTGAAGATATGGGATATTGAACAGGCTGGAACGGACGATTTTAACGTGACCTATTCGGTAGACCAGACCGTGACAGAGGGTGAAACATCAATCGGTTACACTTCCGCTTATATGGTGGTAGTTCATGTAGATAGCAACGGAAACATGGTTATCACACAGAATCCGACCATCAGCAGCACTCCGACAAAATCCAGCTATGAACCAAAGACAAAGGAATCTGACGGAACGGTGGACGCTGCCACGACGGAGGAAGTGACAGAGTTTTTGGAAACATTCTTCAAGCTGTACCCTACCGCTACGGAAAAAGAGCTTACCTACTATGTATCTGGAAATGTGCTTGAACCTGTAAACTGTGATTATCTGTTTTCGGAGCTGGTAAATCCTATCTTCATCAAGGACGGGGAACAGGTCAAGGTATCGGTATCTGTGAAATACCTCGACCAGAGAACAAAGGCAACACAGATTTCACAGTTTGATTTGACGCTGGAAAAAGATAGTAACTGGAAGATTGTGAAATAATGTCTTGTTGATTTTATATTTTTTAATGTATATAATAGTCTTATCATTAAAGAGAGGTGGTTGAAATGAAGCTCTGCATTGCTTTAACTGGAATAGTTATAATATTTTAGATAATGACAGGAGGATTTTAAATGACTATTCCAGAGAATAAAATTTATCCCCGCACAGGAGATAAAGAAACAATTTATTTAAAAAATGTAATTACCAATCCCAATATAGTAGTTGGTGATTACACAATGTATAACGATTTCGTAAATGACCCAGTATTATTTGAGAAAAATAATGTATTGTATCATTACCCTATAAACCATGATAAGCTGATAATTGGAAAATTTTGCTCGATTGCTTGTGGAGCAAAATTCTTATTTAACAGTGCAAACCATACACTATCTTCATTATCTACCTATCCATTTCCATTGTTTTTTGAAGAATGGAATTTAGAAAAAAAGGATGTAACAAAGTCTTGGGATAATAAAGGTAATATCATTATTGGAAATGATGTGTGGATTGGGTATGAAGCTGTTATTTTGGCAGGTGTAACTATTGGTGATGGGGCAATTATTGGAACACGAGCTGTTGTTACCAAAGATGTACCACCATACACTATTGTAGGTGGTGTTCCAGCAAAACCAATAAAGAAACGCTTTTCAGAAGAAATCATTTCAAAATTATTAGATATACAGTGGTGGAACTGGTCTGATGAAAAAATTGCTAAAAATATTAAAGCGATTCAAACTGGAAAAATTGATGAATTACAATAGTGAATATTGTGGTAATTAGGTGGTGATATTATGTGTCAGAATAAAAAAAGAAAAAACGATGTCCTACTCCATGCAAAGTCAGTAAATAAATACGCTGTTTGCATGGAGTAATAAAGCGTAAATGCTGGCTTTGCTTTTAACAATTAAAAGTTAAAGGAGTGAGCCTGCATGAAATATATAAAAGCCGACTCAATACTTCCCATTACCCTAATTGAAGAATTGCAAAATTACATTCAAGGGGGATATATCTATGTTCCATCTAAAGGGAAAAATAAAAAAAGTTGGGGTGAATTGAGTGGATATAAACGTGAGATTGAAAAAAGGAATGAAAGAATTAGAGCTGATTATAAGCAAGGAAAAAGTATTGATGAATTATCAGAACTTTACTTTCTTTCAATTCACTCAATCCGAAAAATAATTTATAAATAATTTTTAGGAGAGGTTTACCACAGTGTAACCTCTTCTTTTTATTGTAAAGAATAATTCTGTAAATAACATTATATTGTAGAGGTTATTTTATAATGCTACTATTGGCTAGGAGGTGTAGCATGGAAAAAAAGCTAATTTACATTGATTCGATACCTGCAATCATTTGGGGTAAAAATTCTTCCAAAGTATATATTTATGTTCATGGGAAAATGGGAAATAAGGAAGAAGCAGCTTTTTTTGCAGATATTGCAGAAAAGAAAGGTTACCAAACTATTAGTTTTGATTTGCCAAAACATGGCGAAAGACAAAATAGAAACGCTCCTTGTGATATATGGAATGGTAAGCATGATTTAGAATGTATTGGAAAATATGTTTATGATAATTGGAATAATATTTCTTTGTATGCGTGCAGCATAGGTGCATATTTTAGCTTGCACGCCTATAAAGATAAAATGTTTGAAAAATGTTTATTCTTATCTCCAATCCTTGATATGAATTATCTGATACAGAATATGTTTTTATGGTTTGATGTGTGTGAAAGTGAATTAAAAGAAAAAGGTGAAATTGAAACACCTATTGAAACTTTATCATGGAATTACTATCAGTTTGTAAAAAATAATCCTGTGAAACAATGGATTACTCCGACTTATATCATGTACGGATATAGAGATACTTTACAATCGGAAAAAGTCATACATCAATTTGTAAAAAATTTTAACTGCCAATTAACCATATCAAAAGATAGTGAACATTCGTTTATGGGTGACACTGATAGAAACATTCTTCAAAATTGGATAAAAGAATATATATAAAAGGGTTACTCTTCATACTTTGCATGATCTGTAACCCTATATAGATATTTTCTACTACAGTTCAAATCGTTTTTTCATAGACGCAATCCATGTTTCGATTGCCTGTGTGAGAATATATTGTTGTTCCAAAACTGCTATACCTGTTTCGGGAATTTCGGGAACATTTTTTTTGAGGTTCATGTTTTCCTCAAGATATGATTTTAGCGTTTGGACATTGCTTTCAATATTAGCAAGACATAGCTTTTGGGTATCTTTGGACAAACTGTCAATATTGACAATCACAGCATTAAAATCCAGAAATATGTTAATCGGCTTACAGGAAATTTCCATCATCAATTTTTCAAATTGGTGCTTTCCAGAATCGGTCAATGTATAAACTGCCTTTTCTGGCATTTTTCCCTCTTTAATTGTTGTACTGGTAATATAACCTTTTTCCTCTAGCTGTATCACTTTTTTATATATTGACGGTGTACTGATTTTTACCCATTTAGAAATATTACGGTATTCAACTAGCTTTTGAATATCATAAGCACTTAATGATTCCTTTTTGAGAATACCTAAAACAATCAAATCAATAGTTGCCATGAAATAGTCCTCCTTTTTCTTCTTGACAACTACTATAAATTATAGTAGTATGAATATCGCAGCTGCGATACTATAAATTATAGTATTATATTTTACACTTCATGTCAAGAGAAAGGAGATTTTACATGAGTAAAACAAACAACAAAATGGAGCTTTTAGGAAATGCACCAATATCAAAAGCTCTTATGGCAATGGGTATACCTACCATGCTAGGTATGATGGTAAATGCCATCTACAATTTGGTGGACGCATATTTCGTTGGGGGATTGGGTACAAGTCAAATGGGAGCAATCTCTGTCGTATATCCACTCGGTCAAGTCGTTGTAGGTTTAGGGCTATTATTTGGAAATGGTGCTGCTTCTTATCTTTCCAGATTATTGGGTAAGGGTGATAAAGAAAAAGCAAATCAAGTCGCCAGTACAGCTCTGTATAGCAGTATTACAGTGGGTGCGATTATGATTATCTTTTCAATGATTTTTCTTCGCCCTATCTTAAAATTATTGGGAGCGACAGATAGTATCATGCCTTATGCTGTAACTTATGCCAGTATTTATATTGTTTCATGTATATTCAATGTATTTAATGTGACAATGAATAATATTGTGACAAGCGAGGGTGCTGCAAAGACAACTATGCTTGCTCTGGTGGCTGGTGCAATATTGAATATTGGCTTAGACCCAGTTTTCATTTATGTATTGGATATGGGAGTTGCAGGTGCAGCAATCGCAACCGCAATTTCACAGATTGTTTCAACTTTCGTTTATTTTACATTTGTTCTTAGAAAAAAGAGCATTTACCATTTTAGAATCAAGAACTGTACATTTACAAAAGAAATCATGTCGGAGATATTTAAAATTGGTATTCCAACATTAGTATTCCAGATATTGACAAGTCTTTCTATTTCACTTGTCAATACACAGGCAAGACCTTATGGTGATTCTGTTATTGCTGGTATGGGTGCTGTGACAAGAGTTGTTTCTATGGGAAGTTTGATGGTATTTGGATTTATTAAAGGATTCCAACCGATTGCTGGATATAGTTATGGTGCAAAAAAGTTTGACCGATTACATGAAGCAATCAAAACCTCAATAATATGGTCTACTGTATTTTGTGTGATTTACGGATTGATATTGACGATATTTTCAAATGGAATCATATCCCAATTTACAAAGGGCGATTTAGAAATGATTCGTGTAGGAACGCAGTCATTACGAATAAACGGTATTTCATTCATATTGTTTGGATTTTATACTGTATATTCCTCGTTGTTCCTTGCACTTGGAAAAGGATTGGCAGGATTTATTCTGGGAGCTTGCCGACAAGGTATCTGTTTTGTACCAGTTATTTTGATACTTCCTGCATTTTGGGGTATCAACGGTATTCTCTATGTACAACCGATTGCAGACGTACTTTCTGCAATTATTACAATATTTATGGCATTACATTTACACAGAGAATTAGCATTAACAAAGCAAAAATTTCTATCTGAAAAGGCAGAATAAAATATGGAGGTAATTATGATAAGCCAACAATGGGTAATGTGTCCTGTTTGTGGAAATAAAACACGAACAAAAATAAGAAAAGATACAAAATTGATAAACTTTCCGTTATATTGTCCTAAATGCAGGAAAGAAAGTCTAATCAATGTAAAGAACAGAATAGTAACCATTGTAAAAGAGCCAGACGCTAAGACGCAGAGCCGATAATACCGAGAATGAATGAAATTTCTTGGGTTATCGGCTTATTTTATTTGAGAGCCAAAAAGTGGAGGATTATTCGTCCTCCACTTCCTTAGACTTGATGATTCCGTCAGCAACACTTTCTATGATAACTAAATCCTTATCAGACAAGTTATCAAGCTGTCTTTCCAACTGCATTCTTCTGGTGCTTTTCACCAGATCGGAAGCAGGCAGGAAAAAAGCGTCTGCTGATACATTCAATAAATGAACAAGGTCATAGAATACCTGTAAACTTGGGTGCTGCCCTTTGTTTTCAATATTTGTCAGATAACGTGGGTCAATCTCAATCATAGCTCCCACCTGTTCACGGGTAAGACCTTGTTTCATACGAGCTTCTTTGATTGCAAGACCAAAGGCTCTAAAATCGTACTTATCTTCTTTTTTACGCATATGTAATCACCTCACTACATTTTACTGTTCCTGTTGATTTTCTAACAGGTATAGAAAAACGTATTGTATGGTTTGTCAGTTCCTATTATGCATGGAAATAATAAAAAGAGTGCTGCGTAGCGGTAAATAAAAAAACCGTTATCGACAGTACCATTTTTGCATGTCAAAAATTATCTTTGTTTAGATGGCGGTTGGAAAAGCCGCCTTTTTCTTTTTCCATCAGCGAAAAACAGTATATTGGTTTTGGTTTAGCGGCTCTGGGAGGTAGCCGCATTGAAAGACCTGTGTAACCTACAATTTTTGATATATCCGTTATTGTCAAAAAAATCCTAGCTTTCAAAGCGGCACAATATACTCTTGAATGTGGTTTTTTACATTACATAACAGGAATAATTTTTAAAGCACAAGAACAGCATTTCTTTTATGCTCTTGTGCTTTTTTGCTGTTTAAAAATATTTTTCAAATTCTTTTCTGAAAACGCAACAAATAGCTGCTGCGTGGGTAGCTACTGTGCGGAAAGGGGGATAGAGGGAAAACAACCCTCATCTACTCTCACGCAGAAAGGAGGTGAAAAACTATGAAGTCATCTTCTTTCGAGCAGGCGATTCAAGCACAGTTTGATTGCCTTACGAAGAAAGTCATTAAAAGAGCAGCGTTAAAGTATAAACGTGGTATTTCAAGACGCTTGCAGCATGAAGTTCCATTCTCCGAGATTTCGGATTTGGAATTGAATAAGGCTGGCGTTTATGACAGGTATTCCAGCGATTATACAGCGTTCAATGTTCTTGGCATGGAAGTACAGGTATCTGACGACCAGTTAAGCAAAGCACTCAAATGTTTACCAGAGAGAAAACGCAATATCATTTTGTTGTCATACTTTATGGATATGTCTGACGCAGAAATCGGAGAGCTTATGAACGTGGTACGCACCACTGTTTACCGCCACAGGACAAGCACTCTGGAAGAATTACGAAAAATGATGGAGGAGGAATAACCGTGGACAACAACCAGAAACACATACCCTTTGCTGTGATTGTGGCGGCTACCAATGGTGATGAAGCTGCCATACAGGAAATCTTGAAATTCTATGACGGGTACATATCAAAGTTGAGCTTACGCCAGTTATATGACGAATATGGAAACGTCTACATGGTGGTGGATTCTGAATTGAAAGGCAGAATACAGGCGGCGGTCATGGATATGATTGCAAACTTTGAGATTATTGTAATTTAACCATTCTGACGGGCGGAGCTTTTACCCCTTTCCCCTACTCCGCTTGTCAATCTATGAAAGTCCATTATTTCAGATAGTGGATTTTCATAGACTGGCAAATACAGTCAAGGGTTCTTTGACAACTGAATAAAGCAGATAGATACGTTAGATATGCAGCGAGCCAGCGGAAACTGCACGCCATGACCTTTTGAGATAAAGTGAGCGATTCTTGTAATGTTCCGCAGGCAACTGTTGGAAAGGTTGCAGCCATGACCTGTATATCTGGATAATGATACACCCGTATGACACGGTTCACCCATCAGAATGGGAAAGGTGAAAGTCCTGTGGAGCTTGCCAGAGCCATCTACCTGCTTCTTACGACACACAGTAAAGGAGGTGCTGCATTATGAATAATAATACTGATGTGCCTATCTGGGAAAAATACACGCTTACCATTGAAGAAGCGTCAAAATATTTCCGTATCGGGGAAAAGAAACTGCGTAAGATTGCGGAGGAAAACCAGACCGCAAGCTGGGTGATTATGAATGGAAACCGTGTCCAGATAAAGCGTAAACAATTTGAAAAAATCATTGATTCTCTGGACGTAATATGATGAAAAACAGCCGAAAATATGGTATAATATACATATATCGTATCAAGGCTCATTCCAGTATGGAAAGGAGCTTTACATCATGTCAGAGAAAAGACGGGATAATAAAGGTCGCATTTTAAGAACTGGAGAGAGCCAGAGAAAAGACGGAAGATACGCATATAAATACATGGACGCAAACGGTAAACCGCAATTCGTGTATGCTTGGAAATTAACTTCCACGGATAAGACGCCAGCAGGAAAACGTGACGATATTTCATTGAGGGAAAAGGTCAAAGAGATACAGAAAGACCTTGACGACGGTATCGACACAATCGGTAAGAAAATGACGGTCTGCCAGCTTTATGAAAAGCAGATAGGTCATAGGAAGAACGTCAAGCGTAACACGGAAAAAGGTCGCCAGCACCTTATGAACATTCTGAAAAATGATTCACTCGGAGCTAGGAGCATTGACAGCGTGAAGCTGTCGGACGCTAAAGAATGGGTAATCAGAATGAATGAGAAAGGCTTTGCCTATAAGACTATCAGCAATTACAAGCGTTCTCTGAAAGCGGCGTTTTACACAGCAATCGAGGACGATTGTATCAGAAAGAATCCGTTTAACTTCGCCTTGAATACCGTTCTGGAAGATGATACAGAACCAAAGGCGGCATTGACACAGGAGCAGGAAGAAAAGCTGCTGAACTTTGCAAGAAGTGATAAGGTCTACCATAAGTATGTTGATGAAATCATCATACTGTTAGGAACTGGACTTCGCATTTCTGAGTTTTGCGGATTAACTGACAATCTGGATTTTGAAAACAGGATAATCAATGTAGACCATCAGTTATTGAAAGATTCACAGATTGGCTACTACATTGAAACACCAAAAACAAAAAACGGTGTCAGACAGATTCCAATGAGCGAGAACGTCTATCAGGCATTGAAACGGGTAATAAAAAACCGTGGAAAGGCAGAGCCGATTGCCATTGACGGTTACAGGAACTTCCTGTTCCTCAATCAGAATGGCTATCCAAAGGTGGCGTGTAATTACACAGGTATGTTAAAAGGTCTTGTGAAGAAATATAACAAGTACCATGAGGAAGAATTACCAAACATCACTCCCCATACTCTAAGACATACGTTTTGTACACGCTTTGCCAACGCAGGAATGAACCCGAAAGCATTACAGTACATCATGGGTCATTCAAACATCAGCATGACATTGAACTATTACGCCCATGCTACATTCGATTCCGCAAAATCGGAAATGGAAAGGCTGATTGCATAAGTAGTAAAAGGAATGTTTTACTACACTTTTACTACTTTTGATTGCAATTTCATACCTAGAAATGCCGAGATATGCAAGGTATCTTCCAAAACAAAAAACGTCGGAAAAGCCCATAAATACAGGCTAAACCGACATTTACCAACTTATGAAAAGATAATCAAAAATTTATATAGTTTTTAAAAGAAAATCCATACCTTTCTTTTACACTGATAACTATTAACTTTTACACTTATCCAAGATAGCGGGTATGGAATCTTGGATTACAATTAAGCGTCTTTTTTCTCCAGATGCCTCCATGTTTCCACTATCATAAAGCATTCTTCCCCTGTGATGCCCTCTGATGAATACACAGCCTTTTGTATGATGCGCATGTACTCGTCCCAATGGATTCCGCAATAATCCGGTCCGCAGTATTTTTCCTTCAGGTTAGCCAGATAAAGCTCATCTGTCCTGTTCTTTGAAGGATGTCCCAGACCTTTGTAGATGCGGTTGTTTATCATTATTGCTCCCCTGCTGTAACGGCCTTTTTTCACCCTTTTTGCAAGTCTTGCTTCCCACAAAATATTTCTTCGCCTTTTGATATAAACTATGATGGCTGTAAGTGCAGTCAGAAAAATCACACAGAGTGAGGTTTTTAAAATCACCGGTGGTATATGAAGTCTCTTTTTTGAGTTCTGAGCATCTGTACGTTTATCCGCACCTGACTGTGAACCATAAGCCTTCTCACTGCCATCACCTGATGTACTGTTTGCTGCAGCTTTTGATGTATCATCTTTTGCTGTGTCATCATTTTCTGCATCTGTATTTTTTATATCTTCATTTGCAGCATCTTCATCTGCCGCAGTATCATTCATATGCTCACTATCATTATAAGCAGCACCGGTGTTTGTTTTCTTTCCGTTGACACCAATATAGTCAAACGGATTCTCACCTGTCACATACTCAAAATATCCCGGTGTCATCTCCACCGGAATCCATCCGAAATCATCCAGATATATTTCAACCCAGGCATGCGACTGCGAATCCTTCACCTCACATATATCCTCATCATTTTCACCGGATTTGAAGCTGTCCTCCTTTGCACAATATCCGCTTACATAACGGCATGGAACGCCCATCTGTCTGAGTATCATCGTGCCAGCCGATGCAAAATGCACACAAAAGCCCTGTCTGCTATTTGAGAGGAAATTTTCAACTACATCCTTACCGCCTGTGGAAGGAGGATTTTTGCTGTACTTAAAATTCTTCGATGTCAGAAACTGCTGCACCAGCTGTGCTGCCGCAATCCTGTTGGCATCATTTTCTCTTATATAGCCTGTGTACATCATATTGCTTGTGAGCTGTCCTGTCCTAAGAAGCCACTTTGCATCTTCCGCAACAATCCCGTCACCACCCTGCTTTGCAGTATAGTTTTCCATTACATAATTATTGTATGCCGCATAGAAATCATTGTTGACCTCAAGAGGCTGCTCGGGCTCAAGGCTGGACGTTTCCAGACTACCATCGAAAAAGCCGGGACACGCCGACACCTCGATAGTCTTTGTCCCTTTATCCTTTGTGATAAAAAAGTCTTCGTCAAAATCTATATCACCCTTGGCATCTATACTGTATGGGTCTATACAGTACGGTAAATAGGCGTATTTGGTGGAAAGCTTCTTCATCGTGATTGTATACTTTTCGGTGGCCGGATTGGTCTCATCATCATAATAACCATCGAGCAGCGTTGCTAATCCGATTGTAGTCTGCCAGGCTGTCATCCTTGAAGCATCATGATACTCTTTTTCCATCCCGGAAAAATCAGACTTTTTAATCCATCTGCCATTCTCATAGGTATCACCGTAGAAGCTTCTCAGATAAATATTAGAAGGTACTCCTGCCTTTGCTTCTACCGTCATCACTGTTTTTTCACTGTAGCTTGGATAGTGATTACTAACCGTGCCATCCTGTAAATCAATCCCCACGCTGAAGAATGATTTTACGCTGCCCTCCAAATCTTTTTGAAAGGCAAGCATCTGCGGCTTTTTATCGGCAAGCGTATCAGCAAGAGGTTTAAATGTAAATACACATATGAAAAGTATTGCTGACACTGCTGCCATATATAAAAAAGACGACGCTATCCTTAAAACCTCATTGCCCTGTGCACTGCCATTTGCATCATATCCTGCCACTGTGCGTGCGTTGCCATCTGCGATAAGACACCAGAGTGTACACAGCGTGAGCATAACAACCTCGCTGACACTTGGGCTTTTGCCTATGCACAGCTGTACCGCAAGCATAAGCGTTGGAAATAATGTGAGCATGCGTCTTCTTTTAATTTGAACCGCCAGTGTCACCAGCAAAAGCATAACTATAAACGACACAAAGCCAACAAATGCCCCCGCAAAGGCTTTATCGCCCTTTGGACAGACAAACGAAGTGCCATAGTACACATTTATTATCTCAAGATACCTGCCCTTTACATACAAAAAGCCGTCTTTTATATGCTCTGCAGCCTGCCAGTTTGCAATAAACACTCCAAGCAGAAATACAAGCAGCAGCCCCGTATTTATCGCATGGCGCACCCATTTTCTTGTGTCAAGCGATGTAAGCCTGTTTATAAAGCCGCTTATCACCGAAAAAATAAACAGCCACACATACACATAATATGGGCATCTCACATGTGAAACGGTCGTATTCACAACAGACACTGCACACACCGTAAGAAGTACTGATGCAGCTGCATTGGCAAGTTCAGTAAGCAGGACACCAAGCACTGTAAATGCATTATTATAATCAGGCTTTATCTCATTTGTATCAGATCTCTGCCATCTGCTTTTCCTAAATGACAATCTCGTTTTTTTCATCCGCTCTGCCAACTATCTCCTCTCCCCTTTTTATCTGAAGTCTTCCGTCCACGCTAAGCAGACACACAAGCTTTTCTGCCCGGTACTTTTCCTCATACAAAAAAAGCGCATCATTTTTTGTATCCGGCTTTATTTTAAGAAAACTATTCAAAAATATGTAAAAGCCCTCCTCGTCATCCACTCTGGCTCTCACAATATCGTTTATGGCGGTATCATACCATGCCACATAATGAGAGCATTTTTGATCCATAAGCGAAAAAGAAAGCGAGACAAGAAGCTTCATAAAAGCATCTGCCTGTCTGCCCTTCTTTATTCCCCTTAAATCTGCTACTATGGCCACCGCACATGCCTTTGGCAGGCTGTTCTCCTTTACCATCAGCTCATCAGTCCTTGCAGAAAGCTTCCAGTGCACACTCTGCAGCCTGTCACCGTTTTGAAACTCTCTGACATCAAACAGCTCCGACGGATCATATCCCGGTCTTAAATCATCATAGATATCAGAATCCCCAAAGAAATTTCTTACTCTGTCCGTTATCCTCACAGGAATCTCATCAATCTGCGGCATCACCTCAACATTTGCATATTTTTTAACTCTTTTCGTGACATAAAAAAGCCTTGAAAAATCATATAGCTTTATCCTTACAAGCTCAAATTCATAATTGCCGCACAGGTTCACGCTGTACAAAAAATCACTGCCTCCTGACAGCCATTTTGTACTTTTTTCGCCGGATAAATTATTTTTCACCGTTACACGGTATTTAACACCATCGAAGCCTGCCTCCTTCAGCCTGCAGGAAAGACTCACCCTGATACTCTCGCCCTGTGTGGCGATAGCTATCGGAATGTTTATAGCTGCCACTGCCCGGTGCGCCTTTACAAGCAATGCTATAAATGTCAGCACCATAAACACACACATAAAGCAGCCAAGCAGTGCCAGTGCAACATTACCGTATATCATCGACATATAAAAAACTATTGCCGCAGTAATTATTCCTATCAAAAAACTAATCACGATTACCTGCCTTTTTCACATAAGTTGTCGGCTGTTTAACAGCCTTTAGTATCTCATCTATCACTGAAAGCTCTGATACGTGTGATACCCTCGCCTTGGTATTCAGCACGATTCTGTGCTTTGTCACATCCGCAAATACAGAAACCACATCAGATGGTATGACATAGCTTCGCCCACTCAGATACGCATATGCCTTTGCCATCCTAACACACGCAATCGTACCTCGCGGACTCACTCCCAGCTCAATGTACGGACTTGTCCTTGTCGCATCAACCAGGTCCACAATGTACGAGTAAATACTGTCATGTATAAACACCTGCTCAACCTCTCCCTGCATCTCAACAAGTCCCTGTGCATTCATAACAGGCTTTATCGTATACTCATCAGCCTTCACACTTTTGCCCTTTGCGATATCCACCTCTGCATCATGTGAAGGATATCCCATGCTCATACATATCATAAACCTGTCAAGCTGTGACTCCGGCAACAGCTGTGTACCGGCGCTGCCCTTTGGATTTTGAGTGGCCATCACTATAAACGGCTCCGGGACCTTCCTGCTTATTCCATCCACAGTAACATTTCCTTCCTCCATAACCTCCAGGAGCGCAGACTGTGTTTTGGGACTTGTTCTGTTAATCTCATCTGCCAGAAACAGATTACACATCACGGCACCCTCGCGGTACACAAACTCTCCGGTCTGCTTCTGATACATAGAAAAGCCAAGTATATCAGCAGGCAACACATCCGGAGTGAACTGTACTCTGTGATTCACAAGCGCCATCGCCCTTGAAAAAGCTACTGCAAGCGTAGTCTTTCCCACTCCCGGCACATCCTCAAGCAGTATATGTCCACCTGCCAAAAAGGCAGCAAATGCCTTGATGATACAATCATCCTTGCCCTTTACTGCCTTTTTTACTTCGTCTATCACTAACTGTGCATTATTCATTTGTCTTATCCCCCGGTTAATCATTTTAAACTGCCGATGATCATCTTCATCATCTTATTCATAAATAGCTATATTTATTTTACATATTTTGTATCAATATTTCAACTTTTATCCCTTAAATTAAACAATTCTTAAAATTAATCACTTCTGCCGCTACACTGTTCCGGTGATGACAAGTGTGCTCTCACCCGGTGTGACAACCCACGCTCCGGTTGTGCTATCCTGTGTGTAGGTTGCCGCCGGAACAGTGATTGCACCTGCCGTACTCGAAAATGTGCCTGTCGCCTCATTATAAGTGTAATCTGTAGCTGCAGTCCAGGCTGTGCCGTTTAATGCGGCTGTAAGATTGTTTAAAACCGGAGCAAATGTGTCTGTTATAACCACGCCTGTGGTATTGGTTGCCGCAACGCTTCCGTAGTTTTGAATCCTGAAGGTATAGGTCAGTGTACCGTTTTCCGTCACAGGAACAGGGCTTACTGACTTAGTAATTGCAAGATTTGGTGCAGCCTCGGCATTTACTGTCTCTGCTGCTGTGACTGGAGTGATTCCGGTGCCGCTAACTGTAGCGGTGTTTGTGACAGATGCCTCTGTGCCAAGAGGAGCATACTCATTTAACGCTGCCTCATAGATGACAGTTGCATTGCCACCTGCCGGGACACTTATGCCTGTGATGCTAAGAGGCGGTCCCTGGGTTACTGCAGGCGCTGCCTGGAGTGTGCCGTTTGTATAGTATTTTGCGGTGTTATTCACATAGGTTAATGGTACAAGAGTGTTGGTGTTAAAGGTATAAGCACCTAGATTGTCAGAAAGTGTCAGACCGTTTATCGCGGTATTTCCGGAGTTTACGATGCTCACCACATAGGTTATTGTATCGTTTTGATTGTAGGTGTTTTTGACTGCTGTTTTCGTAGCAGAAAGCACCTCCAATATTTCTCCGACTGCTATATTTGAATTGGCTACATTGTTGCCATAACGAAGCTGTGCCTGATTAGTAAATCGTGCCATATATTTTCCATCCTTTCATATATTCAGGTATGGTTTAATATATGACACAAATCTACAAATGACACAGATTATTTACTGTCCTGTTTATTTTTCTCCACATCAGCCTTTTTGATAAGCTCTAGAAGCTTTTCAAGCTCTTCCTCATCCACGCCGGTGTAGCCAGAAAGCTCACTAAGGCTCGGCTCGAAACCCTTATCGGATTTTAGTTTCTCCACTGCACGGTTTACCAATGAAACCTTTCCTACCACAGTATTCTCGCTCTCATCCTCACCGGTCTGCTCCCTGATACACTCTTTCATAGACTCCTCTATGGCATCCAAAAGCTCTTTTTCCACATCTATCTCATCCCCGCAGCCGCAGAGCTCAGTAAGGCACATGAAAAGTCCCATGTTTCCCTCCTGTACTACGTCCTCAAAGCCCTCTGATGTAACAGCAAGCTTCTTTGCCATGGCAAGCACACTTTTGAGCCAGAAATTTGATATAGTGTGTATCACACTCTCATCACCTGCGAGCAGCTTTTTGTACATATCGTCCTGCTCGGCTTTTGTGTAATCAGGTATCTCTTCAAGCTCCTCAAGATACATCCTAAACATAGGTGAATCCGGTATGAGGCTGTCCTCGTCTATATCAGGCTCAGCTTCATTATCCTGCTTGGCCTTATTATTCTTTCCACCTGCTATGGCAGCCATCGAATCTCCTTCTGAGTAAATTACATTGTTCAATGCAGCATTTTCAGACGATTCATCCCCATGTAATTCGTCCTCATGTGATTCATCCTCATAATCGCCTGCACTCTCATTCTCCTGCTCATGCGGTGTGATGAGAAATTCAAATACCATATCCTCCTGCGCCTTATTAAGCTCCATATCCTTAAAATAAGACATGATTTCATCTCTGCCAATAGGCTCCGCTGATGTCCTGATAATCTCGGCCACGCTCTGCACTGTCTCTATAAAGGTATTCTGGTCTAACATATTTTACACTCTCCTGTCTGATTTTCAAAAACTACATAACTATATCAATCCCTGTATAAAAATAAACAAAATTAAAAGCGGCAGTATGAACTGAAAATACGGCTTAAGCTTCCTTGAAATCTTAAGTCCTGATCCTGTATTTGCCTCATCTATATACTTATCAAAGCCCCAGCCCCACTTTGTCACACAAAAAAGCAGATAAACCAGTGAGCCAATCGGGAGAAGCAGATTGCTTACCATAAAGTCCTCGCTGTCAAGCACATCCCTGCCTCCTATGAGGTGCAGATTACTCCACACATTGTATCCAAGTACACACGGCATACTTGCAATAAGTATTATCACACCATTTATTAGCGCAGCCTTGTTTCTGGACCAGCCAAACATATCAATGGCAAACGACATGATATTCTCAAATACCGCAATAACGGTTGAAAAGCTGGCAAAGGTCATAAACAAGAAGAAAAGACAGCCCCATATGCGGCCTCCCTGCATATTTACAAACACATTTGGCAAAGTGATAAAGATAAGGCTTGGTCCTGCGTCTACCTCCACCCCATAGCTGAAGCAAGCCGGGAAAATGATAAGGCCTGACATTATAGCCACAAATGTATCAAGAGCACATATTTTGGCACCCTCACCTGCAAGAGTGCAATCCTTTCCCATATAGCTGCCGAATATCTCCATTGCGGCCACACCCAGACTCAGCGTAAAAAACGCCTGATTCATGGCTGCTGTTATTACATTCTTTATTCCAATTTCAGAGACCGCATCCAGATTTGGAACAAGATAGAATTTCACTCCTTCCAAAGCCCCTGAAAGTGTGATACTGTGCACCGCAAGGACAATGATAAGCAAGAGCAGAGCACTCATCATAAATTTACTGATTTTCTCGAGCCCATTCTGCAGACCACGGCTGCACACCAAAAAGCCAAGCACAACCGTAACTATCATCCAGAAAGCCATCTGCTTGGGGTCTGCAAGCATGTTTCCAAATGCAGCTGCCGTGTCATCAGTATTCATGCCTGATGTAAAATCTCCCTTTAGGAATTTAAAGAAATACGCAACCATCCAGCCTGAGACTGTTGTGTAATACATCATGAGCATGTAGCAGCCAAGCATGGCTATCCATCCGTGAATATGCCATTTACTGCCCTCTTTCTCAAGAGCCTTGTAGCTCATCACAGCACTTTTTCTGCTGGCCCGGCCTACAGCAAGCTCCATCGTAAGCACCGGAAGTCCCATGCATACCAGAAATATAAGGTAAAACAGTACAAAAATACCGCCACCGTTTTGACCTGTCACATACGGAAAACGCCATACATTGCCTATGCCTATAGCGCATCCTGCACTTACCAGTATAAATCCCAGACGTGATTTAAATGATTCTCTTTTCATATTTATATATCTCCTATTGTTATTGCGTTACGTTATCACCCTGCTGTGAGCATTGACTATTGCTTTGTGCTTTATTACTCTCCTCAAAGACTCGCAGCTCCTTTATTGCCTGTCCACCCATCAGATAGAGAATACCTGTATTGAATATAGTCATAAGGCCGATTCCTACATCTCCGAGATCCCAGACAAATGTGTATGCCGCGATACCGCCTACAAACAGCATAACAAGAGCCAGCACCTTGTACATGGTCTGTGAAATCCAATTATCCCCAAACAGGTACGCAACATTACTCCTTGCATAAAAAAGTATACCAAGGAAGGTGGAAAAGCTGAATAAAAACAATGTGACTGCTATAAAAATAACTCCAAAATCTCCAAGATGATACCTCATAGCTGACTGTAATAAATCCATGCCCTCTTTCCCTGCCACTATATTCTCCGGTGCAGTGAGCATGATCATTGCCGTACAGCTGCAAATCACTATCGTATCTATAAATACACCAAGCGCCTGCGTCAGTCCTGCCTTTACAGGAGTATCGCACTCTGCCGCCGCTGCAGCGCATGGAGCAGAGCCTGAGCCTGCCTCATTTGAAAAAAGACCTCTCTTTACACCATTCATGAGCACCGCTCCAAAGCCTCCCGCAGCCACCTGCCTGATACCGAAGGCTTCCTCAAATATCCTTGAAAAAACCGATGGCATCATGCCTATATTTTTAATTATGATAAAAATGGTTATGGCAAAATAGCACACCGCCATGATAGGAACAACTATGTCAAGCACCTTTACCGTAGCATTTTTCCTAAGCACTATTACAGCAGCCACTGCCACCAGAATTATTGTAGTATAAATAGGTGGTACGCCAAATGCATTTTCAAAGGATGATGTGACAGAATTGCTGATCACCTGACTTATGCCACACCAGCAGATTAGTCCGGATATAGCAAACAAAACAGCTATAATAACATGTTTTTTCTTTTTGCCTGATTTATCCTCAAAGTAATGGTGTATGTAATACGCCGGACCTCCACGATAGCCTGAGTACAATGGATCCGGCTCCTTGTGAAGCTGTGCCAGTGTAGCCTCCACAAAAGCCGTGGATGAACCTATAATGGCTGTTATCCACATCCAGAAAACCGCACCTGCGCCTCCCACTGATATTGCCGCCACAACACCAACCAGATTACCCATGCCCACTCTCGTTGCCGTAGAGACAATGAGTGTCTGGAACGTGGACAGGCTGTCCTTATTTTCCTTTTTACCTGTCAGCGCCTTTATCATGTCCGGAAACATTCTGATTGGTAAAAGTCTTGTCCTTACAGTGAAATAAATTCCTGTCGGAATCAAAAGAATTATGAGCAGGGAGATTCCCACGCTCCCACCGCCGGGCAGCGGAATGTGTATCAGATCTCCCCACAAGAAAGAATAAACTTTTTCAATAAGTGCTACTATCATAGTAAATATCGTCCCCTTAGTTTTCATTGCTTCAACGCATTGAAGATGAAGCCAGTATTACTATGATACAATATGAGCAGGAAACTTTCAATATATTCTGGTTTTTTCTTTCACAAACAGTAATAAATACACTATAAGTCCCTTGCATATGAGATTATAATTTCTTATAATGATATAGTTGAATATTCAAAAGATATACGCCCTGGGAGATAAATAATGATAAAACTAATAGCAACAGATATAGACGGAACACTTGTAAAGGACGGCTCACTGCTCATAGATCCTGAGTACATGTCTGTCATCGACAGGCTCATAGACAAAGGAATAATATTTGTAGTCTGTTCCGGCAGACAGTTTTCAAGCGAATTTAAGCTGTTTGCTCCGATAAAGCACAAGCTTTTGTATATAACAGACGGAGGAACAGTCGTGCGCACTCCAAAGGAAATCCTAAAAACCTATCCTATGGACGAGGATATATGGAAGGGCATGTGCCGGATGGTCCGCGATGAGCTGCCTGCATGCGATTACTTTGCTGCTACTCCTGATTTCTGCTTTGCAGAGGATGGTGGCAGCCCAGTCTTTCATCTGCTTCGTGATTCATACGGCTTTGAGATGCGTGAGGTTGATGACATCACAAGGCTTGACAGAAATGACATCATCAAATTCACTGTCTTTCATCCCGACAAATGCGAAGAGCTGTGTACACCGGTTTTCATTCCGGCATGGAATAAAAAAGCTCACCTGGCAGCCGCCGGCAAGGAATGGGTAGACTGCAACGCAAAGGGTGTCAGCAAATGGACTGCACTCTCATACCTAATAGACAAATTCGACCTGCTTCCGGACGAAGTATGCTGTTTCGGTGACAATCTGAATGATATTGAGATGCTTCAAAATGCCGGTATAAGTTACGCCGTGTCAAATGCCCGCCAGGAAGTTATCGCAGCCGCAAAACACACCTGTGCGCCTTACTGGGAAAACGGAGTACTTAGTGTTTTAAAGTCTTTTTTATAATTTTTTTAATTTTTTAAAAAAAGTACTTGCATTTTTGTAAAACCATGTGTATAATATCATTTGTCCGTGTGACACAGATATTCACACAGATGTTTGCGCTTCTAGCTCATTTGGTAGAGCACCTGACTCTTAATCAGGGTGTGCAGGGTTCGAGCCCCTGGAGGCGCATTTTTTGTACCCAAATTAATTTACCAACACATTAAAAGAGGCCGGATTTTATTCCGGCTTCTTTTTTACATATCTCTGTTTATATACATCTGTTTTTACTTTTTATCTGTTTTATTATCCAAAGCAGCTTCAATCGCATCAATCACAATCTTAAGAGCCTTGATTCTCGCATATTTCTTGTCGTTTGACTCAAGCACATGCCATGGTGCGTAAGTGGTATTGGTTTTCTTTAGCATCTCATTTACGGCAGTCTCATACAGATCCCATTTTTCTCTGTTTCTCCAGTCCTCATCGGTAATCTTCCATTGCTTTTCCGGAGTATTCTGGCGTTCCTCAAATCGAGCCAGCTGTGTATCCTTATCAATCTGCACCCAGAACTTTATGATGACAGCTCCCCAGTCTGACAGCTCCTTTTCAAATTCATTAATCTCATTGTAAGCACGCTGCCATTCATTCTCGCTGCAAAAGCCCTCTAGTCTTTCTACCATAACCCTGCCATACCATGTCCTGTCAAAAATAGCTATATGCCCGGTCTTAGGAAGACGATTCCAAAATCTCCACAGATAGTGTCTGGCTTTCTCGTTTGGCAGCGGACTTGCAATCGGATGCACCTCAAAGCCTCTCGGATCCAGCGCCCCTGTGATTCTCTTTATATTTCCACCCTTTCCTGCTGCATCCCAGCCCTCATATGCTATGACAACAGGAATCTTTCGCCTGTATAGCTTGTTATGCAGCTCGCTAAGCTTAGACTGAAGATTTTTGAGCTCCTTTTTGTATTCTTCCTCAGATAGTTCCTTATCAAGTGATATCTCAGAAAGCTTTGGAATCTTCTCAAGCGGGAACACATTCTGTAACAGCGGCACAGCAAGATTACTGTTTTTAAGTGCTGTCTCTATTCCACTAACCAGCGTCTCCAGCACCTGAAGCTCAGCCCATTTTCTATTCTTTGCATCAACTATATACCAAGGATCTGCAGGCGAATTTGTATCATTCAGATATCTGTCAAACACATGCATACACTTGTCATAATGCTTATTCTGCCAGTCTTCATCTCCACTGACACGCCATCTGGTATCCTTATTCTCCTTTAATACCTCAATACGCTTTTTTTGTTCCTTCCGGCTGATTTGGAAGAAAAATTTCATAACAAGATAACCATTGTCAGTCAGCTGTCGCTCGAAGCGCTTCACGCTTTCAATTTTCTTCTTGTACTCCTTCTCTCCTATCTTGTCGTGCAGTACATCCTTTACTACCTCATCCATCCAGCCCGAATCAAGAAACTCAAGCTTCCCCTTTGCCGGAATCTTTACAAAATACCGATATAAAAAAGGCTTGCGTCTTTCCTCCTCTGTCGGCTCGTCCATGGTTGCGACTTTGAAAAATCGCGGATCAATATTCTTGATTACCTTACCGAGCACACTGCCCTTTCCTGCAGTACCCCAGCCCTCAAACAGCACAAGTACAGGCAGTCCATGCTCCTTAATCTGCATCTGAAGAACAGACAGCTTAGAGCGTGCTGCATGCAGGCGCTCTTCCAGCTCTTCCTCCTCCGGAATTTGTGGTTTAATCCAGTTTTCTAACATGTAATTACCTCCCAAATATATAATTTCAACCATAAAACCGCTACATCACTATATTAGTATAGCTTTTTTCAGGCTAAAATACAATCTTCACACTATATTTGTTTCAGGTATGTTTCAGTTCTCTGCTTCTCCAATATTTGTCATTTTAAAGCCCTCTCCGTGCACCTCATGAGACTCAACAACCACAATAAAAGAGTCCGGGTCTGCGTCTTTTACGGATTTACGCACCTGGTACATTTCCTTACTGTTGCATGCACACATTACCACCTGAATATCATCCTGCTTATATCCTCCCTGCGCCTTAAGAATAGTGCTTCCGCGCTGACTGCATTCATCAATTACATCGCATATTCTCTTTCCATTTTTTGTAACGATAAAGGCTACTTTGCCTGAATTCATGCCATATATCATTTTGTCAATAACAACCGCAGACAGTATATTCACTATCATGCCGTAAATCATTCCGTCAATATCCCGAAACAAAAGTCCTCCAACCAGAATAATTCCGACATCAGTAAGAAAAGAGATGTTGCCCATCGATAAATGAGGCCGCAATGCTTTTACAGCCATGATGATAAAATCAGCTCCTCCTGTTGAAGAATTTCTTGTATAAATCATTGCATAGCCTATTCCGCAAAATACACCTGTGCACAATGCCGCAAGCAGTCTGTCGCCCTGATACACCGGAAATAACGGTGCAATATAGTCAACAATAAAAGAAGACAAAAGCATGCATCGTATTGAGCTGACAAAAAATTTTCTTCCCAACAATTTGCAGCATAGTATCGCAACCGGAATATTAAGCAGAACCGTTGATAAACCAATGGAAATATTAAACAGCCGGTATAAAATAATCGAAATACCCGAAAAACCTGTCATAGGAAACTCTGCCTGCAGGGCGAAGTTATATATACCTATTGCATAAAAGATGCTTCCCGCAAGCTCCCACATAATCTGTACCAATAATTCTTTTTTCTTATTCATATTGCATCTATCCTCCAAAATAAATAAGCGCCCGGAAACAAATCTTACAGTGTAAATTACTGCACCTACGATTTGCTCCCAGACGCTTTAACCACTCATCCGGTGAAGAGTGAACGTTTTCTGATGTATGCAATTATTATATTTGAGATGTTAAATTAAGTCAAGCCGGAATCATCAATTTTCCAGATACTACTTCACAAGGTATGACAGCACATCACAAACTGCTGTATAAACCAGTATTGCAACATACACTCATTATTTCTGCATAAATTTAAACACTGCCTCTTTCGTCGGAATCGCAGGTATTCCACCTCGCTTTTGCACACACAATCCTGCAACTGCATTTCCCAAAACAGCACACTTTCTGATTTCTTCCCATTCCATCTTTTCTACGGGCTTATTTATAGAAAGAATACTGCATAATACGCCTCCCCAGAAAGAATCCCCCGCTCCGGTCGTGTCGACCGCATGTGTCTGAAATGCTTTTATGATTTCTTTTCTGTTTTTTGTTGCCATAAGAACGCCATGTTCTCCCAATGTAATGGCAACCATCTTTGGTCCCATAGCAAGAATTTCTTCTGCAGCCTGCTCATAACTTTTAGCCCCTGTCAGGAGAATACTCTCTTCATCCGATACTTTCATGACATCTACCAGTTCTACAACAGACTTCATTTTTTTCACTGCATACTCTTTGCTCTTCCAAAGAGACGGGCGGTAATTTGGATCATATGAAATAAGTACACCCGCTGCTTTTGCCATTTTTACTGCTTCGATCGTTGCGCTTTCTGCCGGCTCGTCTGTCAGCGATAATGATCCAAAATGAAAAATTCTACATCCGGAAATTAATGTCTGATCCAGTTCTTCTTTTTTTAACTGTGTATCTGCACCCGGTTTTCTTGCAAAAGAAAAATTTCTTTCTCCATTTTCACCGATTTCCACAAATGCCAGTGTTGTAAAATAATCCGGATCTTCGACGATAGCATCTGTATTGATTCCTTCCGTTTGCAGTGTCCTCTTTAAAAATTTACCATGCATATCGTTTCCAACTTTTCCAATAAAAGAGGTGCGATACCCAAAATGACTTGCAACTGTCAGAAGATTTGCCGGAGCACCGCCGGGATTCTGTTCAAACAGTTTTCTCCCACCCTGACTGTGTCCTGCTTCCGTAAAATCAATCAGCAATTCTCCCAATGCCACGATATCAACTTTTTCTTCCATTTTTCAGTTCCTCCACAATCTCGTTATAACGTTTTTTATTTAACCGGTAGAAAAATAATACAACCGCAGTCACAATCCACAGTGCACCTGGAATCGTCGTAAATGCATGTTTCATAATTGAAAGTACAATTGCATTTTGTGTCTGATTTGCAATATAACCATATTTTCCAAGTAATCCTGCTAAAAGTGCTGTTCCAACTGCCATTCCGATTTTATTTCCAAGTGAAATAAATGCATACTGAAAACCGTCATTTCTAAGTCCGGTTTTCCACTCCCCATATTCCACACAGTCTGGAATAATTGCATAGATTGCGGTATTAAATCCAGAGAAAAAGAACTGTGTGAGACCGGATAATGCATAAAAAACAGCCGGTGCTTCTTTGGCATTGAAGAAAAACATAGACAACATGGAAATTCCTGTAAATAAAGCAAAGAGAGATGCTGTTCTTCCTTTGTTATTCAACTTGCGGAATAATGGTTGAAAACAGGCTGCCCCTATGATAGAAGGAATAATGATGCACATCGAATAAGTTGTGTAGTAGGAGGCATTTCCTTCCACATATGTAAAATAATACAGAATATCTGCGTTTCTACCATATAATGTAAATCCAAATAATATCTGTCCTGCCAATGCAAGAAGATATGGTCTGTTCTGCATAACTGCTTTCAACTGTATCTTTACAGAAATTTTTTCTTTTTCCGGAGTAATCACTGCCTCTTTCGTCTTCGCAAAGCAGAAGAAATGACAGGCTGTAAAAATACATCCATATATGACCGCAACCGTCAGATATCCTGTCTTTGCACTATGACTGCCGAATTTGCTGAGCAGTGGAACTGTGATAATATTTAACACACCAATTGCAATCATAGCGGCAACCGAACGGGATGTATTTATTTTTGCACGTTCATCAATATCCTGTGTCATAGCACCACACAAGGTTCCATATGGAATATTCACACAGGTATACCCCAAAACCAGCAGACAATATGTAATTACCATATAAATGATTTTTCCATTCTGTGGCCAGTCGGGTCTTGCCCAGAATGTCATAACAAGAAGGATTGCTGTAATTGGTGCCGCTACTAACAGCCATGGACGGTACCGTCCCCATCTCGATTTTGTTTTATCCGTAAGTCCCCCGACGATTGGATCATTGATTGCATCCCAGAATCTTGAAAAAAGCATAAGTGCTGACACAGCCGCCATACTGATTCCGAACACGTCTGTATAAAATATCATCAGAAAATTACTGACGAACATCCAGCTGAAATTACATCCAACATCACCAAACCCATATGCAATCTTACTGATCAGCGGTACTTTTCCATTTTTGTTTTCGCTACTCATATGTCCCTCCTATTTTTATCAGAGTTTCTGACAAAACTCTATTCTTTCCTCATTTGGTCCCTTAATCATAAAAAACTTCACACCCTTTTCCCAAAATGGCAGTTCTTCGATTCCATCTGTAATAACTGTGTATTTTTCATTGCAGATTTTCTGATACATACTTTCAATGTCTTCCACATCAAGTGCTACATGTTGGTATGCACCGTCTGACATTGCCGCCTGCCCATTTTCAAAAGTTTCTATACAGTAATTTTTTATCTGTAAAAATGCCACTTTTTCCCCTGCTTTTTCATTATAAGACTGCATAATTACTTCAAATCCAAGACTCTTATAAAACTCAACTGTTTTCTGTAAATCGTTTGTCGGGAGCCCGACATGGGCTACTCCGACAATTCCATATTTATTTTTCATACGAACTCCTTACTTTTCATTGACGTTGATAATTACTTTCATCGTTGTCTCGCGGTTATCATCAATATACTGATATGCCTTCAGATAATCTTTAAAAGCAAATGTCTTTGAGATAAGCGGTTTCAAATGAACTTTGCCCTCATTTACCAGTCTGATTCCATCTATGTAATCATCATGGCGGTACATCATCGTGCTCTTAATGTCAAGTTCGTGGTCATTTGCCACTGCAAGATCTACTTCTGCCATTCCTGCAAAAACAGCCACCAGTACAATTGTGCTTCCTTTTCTTGCATATTTAATTGCCTGTCCCATTGTGATATTGTTTCCGGCACAGTCGTAGATCACATCCGCCTTATCCGGTCCAAATGCTTCGATCATTGCCTCACCGAAGTCTTTATTTTTGGTATTCACACACACATCAATTCCACATTCTTTTGCCTTTGCCAGTCTAAGATCACTGATATCTGTGATCATCACTTTCGCTGCCCCCATTCCTTTTGCTGCCTGTGCCACGAGATTTCCAATCGGTCCTGCTCCAAGGACTGCAATATTCATGCCAGCCACATCGCCCATCTGTTTTACACCATGAACTGCCACAGCAAGAGGTTCGATCATAGCTCCTTCTTCATAGGACATATCTTCTGGAATAGGTGTTACTTTAGATGCATCCACTGCAAAATACTCAGATGCTGTTCCTGTCGTCTGAAATCCCATTACTTTTAATTCCTCACAGAGATTATACTTTCCATGACGACATGGATAACAATGTCCACAATATACCTGAGGCTCTATCGTCACCTTCTGTCCCACATGAAACTCTGTGACATTTTTTCCAAGTTCTGTAATCTCACCTGAAACCTCATGTCCTTGTGTTACCGGATATTTTGTAAACGGATGTTTTCCATGATAAACATGAATATCTGATCCACAAATACCAATATTCATAATCTTTACCAAAACCTGATTTTCCTTTACCTCCGGAACCGGAACCTCTCTGAAAATAATTTCTCCCGGATTTGTCATTACCTGCTGTAACATAATTGTTTCCTCCTTTTTTATGTTATTTTATTTTATGTTTTATAAATTGTTTTATTAAAGTAATTACATTATTATCTTGTAAACACAATTTGTCAATATGTTTTTTCATATTTCTATATATTTCATAATTTCAAAATCTATTTTTTGTGTATTTTTCACAATTAACACGCAAAAAAACGGAAAGAAACCGTAGTTACTGTTTTCTTTCCGTTTTTTACTATAATATGATATGAGGATCAAAAAATTTACAATTCACCCATATGTTTTGTAAAAAAGTATTTCGCTGCTCCAACAGCTGACGCTTCTTTCTTATACGAACAATTTTTCAAGTATGAAACATCATGCTCAAAGCCATTATATGCCATCACTTTTTCTCCCAGAGGTATCATATAATCTGATAATACACCTCCCACATCACCTCCTAGTATGATATCCATATCATATGCCATCCGCAGATTTGATATCAAAACAGCAAGATGATCCAGATACTCATTCCATGTCTGCAAAATTTTTTCATCACCACTTTCAATTTTTTCCATAAATGCATCCAGTGACTGCCTGTTATCTTGTGTCAGTACACTTGCAGCACAATATGCATCTGCACATCCTGATTTACCACAATAACACTTTCTTCCACCGGGAACGAGTATCATGTGACCAAACTCCCCTGCTTTCTGGTTCTGCCCTCGAAACAGCTTTCCATCTATGCAGAATGCACCTCCTAAGGTGTGGTTCAAAGACAGATATATCGCATTTGGATACTTTTGTTTTTTTTCTGCAAGCATTGCAGCATTAGCATCGTTTTCAAAATATACCGGAAGTTCCAGAGCCTGTTCTAAAAAGCGCAGACTATAATTCTCTATACCTAAAGCATGGGATTTTAAAACGATCCGTTCTTTCTGATCAATAATTCCCGGAATCGCCACTCCAATCCCAAGCAGCGTATCCTTCGCTAATTCGCCTTCAAGAAAAGTTTTGACCTTTTGTGCCACCTCTGTACAATAGGATAATTCTGCCGTAAATTTTAAGCGGATGCGATCTTTTTTTATAATCTCATCTCCAAGATTTACTAATACCATTTCTATATGATTCGCTGTAATCAAAATTCCCATTGCATGACAGTATGACTTATTAATTCCTATACTTTTTGCCTTCCTTCCACCGGTTGAAGCATATTCCCCAGTTTCTTCCAACACCCCTTTTTCTAACAAGTCATTCACATTTGCTAATACAGTCGGCATACTCAAGTTTAACTCTTTTGCGATTTCTGCCTTGGATGTAACATGATTGTTCAGCACATAATTAATTATCTTTTTTCTTGTTATATTTTTTTTATCTTTATTTTCCGTTTTCTTATCCTCTTTTATTAAATATATTATAAAAGAATTATATGCTTTTTTATTCTTCTTGTAAAGTAATGTTTTATAATTAATCTCCGACATAATAAAGGAATATCTGAAAAAGGGATTTGCATTAGATTATGACCGCTTGAAAAGACTTGGTGGCGGCTATCCCTGATACCTTATTCTTTCAACCAGCGTTTCCTTTTTCAGATTACTGCTTAAAACGCAGGAAAGTACAATCTGCAACAGACCGACCAAAAAAATCATAATAAAAATTGGTACGATTGGAACATGATAGATATTCATTCCAAATATTCCATTATGTTTTGCATAGGAAAAAAGTGCATAGCCGAGCGGCAGACCAATGATCAAAGCTACGCATATGGTACCAACCGTAAAAATCAGTCCCTGTAACTGCAGGCATAAATTTAATTGTTTATTTGTCATACCCACAGCCTGTAATACACCATATTCCTGCTTTTTTGTCGTAATATTCATGATCATGGTGTTTGCCATATTCATAAAACCGATGAGTCCTACAACCGCTATAAACAGATAACAGCCGAGCTTCATCATGCGGGCTGCGACTTCTGCATTTTGTAACTGCGCATGATAGGTATCCATTTTTATATGTGAAGATTTAGAAATCAAAGTATTCAGACTTTGTTCTACAGATGCCTCATCTTTTTTATCACAGTCCACCCACAGATAGCCATAGGCTGTTCCTCTCGGATTCATGGAACGGTATACACCTTCCGGAATGACAAGATAAGTGCCCGCACTTACAAAGGATCCCGCAATCTTTCCCTGATAGGTATAGGTTCCACTTCCATTCTCAAAGTCAAATGCAATGGATTCACCCGGAGCATATCCATCTTCTTCCATCCACATCAACCAACCAAAGAAAATTTCACCATTCTTTACCGCCTGATCATAGTCCATAGAGCCAATATCCCCGTCCTGGCGCATAAAAGCAAAATCATTTTTACTCACAATAGCAGCCGGAAATCTTGTTCCGTTCAGATTTACAGAGACAATCTCTCTCGTCATGACATCTGTCACGCCCGGAATGCTTTTGATTTCTTCAATCAGCGAATCATTCAATGGATCATCCGTCAGAATCGTATCCAGATTATTCTCCGGATATCTTTCATCGTACTCAGCAGAATAGTCAAGCTGCAGTTCAAATTGTCCATGATTAACGGAAAGACGTGCTTCATGCTCCGTGTCAATATTTCCTACATAATTAGAGATAATCACAAACAATGCGCAGGAAAGCCCCAGTGTGAGGATGGTACCAATGGTTCTTTTTGGATTACCCGTTATATTTGCCATTGCCATAGAAAACACGGTGACATTTTTTCTGCCATTTCGCTTTTCCTTTTTTTGTATTTCTGCATTTTCTAAATACCGTGTTGCTTCGATAGGTGAAATCCGTGAAACAATTTTCATTGGTTTGCGCAGTGCCAAAGCAACGGTAAGAAATGATACGAAAATACATAGAAGTATAACAGGCAGGGAAAACAGTGGCACCTGCTGATTTTGGACTCCCATAGAGTCCGTCCCGGTTGATACAAGGTTTCCCTGTTCTACCAGCCAGTTAAAACCGCATTTTGCAATCAGAAAACCAAGAAGCAACCCAACCGGTATGGAAGAAATTGTCAAAAACATACCCTCTCTGAAGATCAGTTGTTTCATCTGCTTTTTTGTCGCTCCCAGAGCCTTGATTTTTCCATACTCCTGTATCTTGTTGACAATACCGACCTGAAAAATATTATAAATGACCACAACAGAGAAAAGTACAATTGCAAGAATCAGAATTCCACATACCGCAATCGTTTCATAACTCGGCTGCAAGACCCATTGCAAATAGAGATCATTGACTATAACGTTTTTTTCTTCGATTCCACAAGATGCTGCAATCTGCTTTATAACCGGTTCAATATTATTCATAGATACATTTGCAGAATCATTTAAAGTAAAATAAATATTATACTGTCTGTCATTCTCTGCGACGTGCTCATCATAAAACTCCTGTGACCCGAAAGCAACATAAGATGCCTCGATGGTATACTCATCCCGGTCATATAGGATTCCGCTGACAACAAACTCTTCCGGCTTATATTCTGACCGCATCCCTGCGCGGTAATCCAGTGTAACCGTATCTCCGACCTTTACATCATCATATCCCATTGCACGAAAAAATGCTCTTCCTGCGGCAATTTCCTGCATTTTTTCCGGATACTTTCCTTCCTTTAACTCATATTCCTTATTATAGGGAAGCATGTTTCTTGCAGTCTCATCCATGCAGACAAACCCGCCATTTTCATTGCCTTTAATTATGCCTTCTGTACACATAATTCCTATTGCATCTATTTCTGCACGGCGGCTTACTTCCTTTAACTGCGAGGCATCTGCTGCGACAAACAGACCATAATTGCTTCCATATGAGCCTGCCGCCTGACTTTTCTGTAAACGGATCATTCCATTTCCCACAGTACTGATAATCACAAGCAGCATCGTGGTCAGACATATGGACATCATAATCAGTATACTTCTTGTCTTGTTCTTTTTGTCATTGCTATATGCAATCCTGCTTATTGTCTTCATCTGAAATCCACCACCTGTCCGTCCTCAATCACCAGAATACGGTCAGCGACCTGTGCAATTTCGTCATCATGGGTAATCATTACAATTGTCTGTCCATATTTTTTTGCTGTCATCTTAAGCAGGGCGATTACCTCATCACTGGTCTTAGAATCAAGATTTCCTGTCGGCTCATCTGCAAATATAATTTCCGGACGATTCACCAGTGCTCTTGCAATTGCTACTCTCTGCTGCTGTCCTCCGGATAACTGATTTGGCAGATTATAAATCCGGTTTTCAATCCCCAGAGTTGCAATGATATCATTTACATACGCTTCATCCACTTTTCTTCCATCCAGCCCCAGTGGCAGTACAATATTTTCCCAGACATTAACAGATGAAACCAGATTAAATGCCTGAAAAACAAATCCGATTTTTCTTCTGCGGAAAACAGCAAGGGCATCTTCCTTCATCCTGTATAAATCTTTCCCTGCTAAAGTAACACTGCCTTTTGTAGGGGTGTCAAGCCCTCCAAGCATATGAAGTAATGTACTTTTACCGGAACCTGACTTTCCGACAATTGCGACAAATTCTCCCTGCTCAATCTGAATGTCCACCTGATTGACCGCTTTGACCTGATTCTCACCCGCGCCATAAAACTTACAAAGCTGCCTGGTTTCTAATATCACACTCATGTGATGCCTCCTTTTTCATTCTGTAAAGCGTACCTTTTCAGCACGCTTTCTTTGCCTGTTTATAGTCATTTTTCATCCTACATCCAAATTGTATCAGGACAATCTTTCATTTCACTTTCAAAAAACGAGCAGAAGTCTTACAGAATTGTAAGATTTCTGCCCACTTAAAATTTAACCAACATATGGTAATTGAATCACAAACGTGCTTCCTTTTTTCTTTTTGCCGGAGGTTACCATGATTGTACCTGCGTGTTTTTCGATAATTTCTCTCGATAGAAAAAGTCCGATTCCTGTACCACTCTTTTCCATGACCTCCTTGGAACTTCCTCTGTAAAATCGTTGAAAAATTTTGTGATACTCATTCTGCGGAATACCAATTCCCTGATCCTCAATTTCCATTCTTACAAGATCGTTTCTTTTTTGTAACCGGATAAATATTTTTGAACCACACGGGCTGTACTTGATTGCATTATCCAGAACGTTGATCACAGCTTCACCAAGCCATCTTTTATCCTGCATAACCATGCATGTTTCCAGCTCTTTTGCATAGTCAAAAACGAATTCCATTTCTTTCTCATCCGCTTTAGGATAAGTGCGGTTCACAGCAGATATGACAGTATCCATAAGCGGAAGTTTTTTCTTATTAATCTGAATCAGTCCAGTTTCCATCTTGGATATTTCAAGAAGCGACTGCAATAATGTCTCCAGTCCATCCAGAGCACTCCGACAACGGATACGAAACTCCTCCTGTTCTGTGGCACTTAAGTCATTCTGCATCAGCACACTAAAACATGTATCCAAAGCTGCAACCGGTGTCTTTAACTGGTGAGAAATATCAGAAACCATTTCTTTCGTGTTCTCCTTTTCTGCCCTTGCTTCTTCCTTTATCAACTGAATATGATGTCCGATTGCTTCAAGCTGGTCATTCAATTTTTCCAGTTCTGCATGATTTTCCGTTTTCAGTAAATCATCAAATTTATTTTCACGGAATCTGATCAGAATTTCTTCCAACTGGTCTAAAATTTTCTGATGACACGCATCTTCTTTTTTCTTCCAATAAAGTAAAAAAGTCAAAAGAAGCACGCATATCACAGTGCTTACAGCACCGGTCACCATAACCTGATGCCGGAATTGCGAATAAAATGCATTCCCTTTATTCCCCCAGTATCCATATTGCTCCAATAATCGCCTTCCCTGTTCGTTAGTTTCAATATCCTTATCCTTAAGCAATTCCGAAACAGCATCCAGCCCGGAAAATTCTTCCTTTGCAGCAATCTCTGTCATAAGATTCATTTTATATTTATAATCTTCATAAAACACATACGTGGTAAAGCAATTTAATATTGCAAACAATACTATGACAGGTAATACCAAGGAGAGCACTACTGTGATCTTCTTGCGATATCTCTTTGTCACTGCCTTACCTCCTGATTCCATATATACCCAAGACCTCTGATATTCTTTATATAGACCGGTGCAGCCGGATTGTCTTCGATTTTCTCACGGAGTCTTCTGATAT